>Ga0222634_1000224_pt1 | contig 33172 bp, 30 predicted proteins | sample AntAcemetageno50_FD_179807 | JGI IMG/M metagenome (GOLD analysis project Ga0222634, IMG submission 179807) | Saline water microbial communities from Ace Lake, Antarctica - #50 | ecosystem: Environmental > Aquatic > Non-marine Saline and Alkaline > Saline | place: Antarctica: Ace Lake | collected... | reverse complement strand
GGCAGAGATGGAAGCCGACCTAGAGAAATCTTATCTGGCTGACCGGCAAAACGCTCGCAAGCGAGATTCCCTGTATATCGCAGCCGGTCGTGAGAACTGGCGCGCCAACATCATGCTTGCAATGGCGACTGGGACAGCGACTTCGACCGCAAGGACCAGAGTTTCCACGACCTTCCCCATTTGGAGTTAATCTAATGGTTCTCCCCCTTCTCGCGCTGGCCGGAACTGCACTGAAACTTTTCGGCGTCGGGAAGGAAGTCTACGAGGCCGTCACCGGTAAGCCGGCCACCTCGGGAACCCCCGAGGAGTTTCAGGCTGAACTCCAGACGATGACCCCGGAGCAAGTACGGCTATGGGAAACCAAAATGGAGATGCCGCTCAAGGAGTTCGAGGCAGAGACGCGCCGTATGGTGGCCGAGCAGGGCGAGGTTAACGCCTCCACTCTGACAGCGATCCCGCCGGCTGCAGCGGCGAAGGTGGCTATCCTCCGCATGACAACACGCCCGTGGCTGGTGCGTCTCATGGCCCGTGGGTTGGTCTATCCGATCTTCCTTGTGATCGGTGTTGACTTCTTCATGCTGCTGGCGGCAAACATCGCCAGTTCGTGGGGCGGGGTGTTCGAGCCGACGTTCATGGCCCCCACCATCCTCGAAGAAAACTTTGGTTTCACGACCCTCTACTCATGGTATGCTCCGACAGCCTCCAGCGTGATCGCTTCGTATATCGGCGCTCGCGAGGTCGGTAAGTGGAAACGCGGGGAAGAAACGACCGTGTCAGGCACCATCGCCGGGGCCAAGGATATCGTCAAGTCTGTAGGGAAGTTGTTCTGATGGGCGCGGACAGCGGGAGCGCGTAAATGCCTTTTGTTACCTTGAAATTCGCCCCCGGTGTCGATAAGGACACCACCGACTACGCGGCCGAGGCCCCAACGTGGTCGGACAGCGACAAGGTGCGCTTCCGCATGGGCTTCCCTGAGAAGATCGGCGGGTGGGCCAAGTACGCAGCTGCGCAAATTATGGGGACCGCCCGGGCGCTGCTTCCTCTTACCGTTCTCAGCGGAACCAATCACATCTGCATCGGAACCAACAAGAAACTCTATCTGGAGCAGGGCGGGTCCCTGAACGACGTTACGCCGATCCGGGCCACAACGGATCCCGCTGGCGCCGACCCCATCGACACGACAGACACCTCCCCCGCGCTCACGTTTAACGACACCTCCCACGGCGCAATTGTCGGCGCGTATGTGACGATTTCTGGGGCGACGGCGACGGGCGGGGTCCCGGCTGACGAGATCAACGCAGAGCACGTGATCACGGCTGTGCCGACTGCGAACAGCTTTACCTTCGAGGTATCCACCGCGGCGACGTCCACGGCCTCGGGCGGGGGCGTTTCGGTTGTCGCGGCTTATCAGCTCAACCCCGGTCTCGACACATCGGTCGCTGGCACCGGGTGGGGCGTGGACGGGTACGGCGCCGGAGGGTGGGGCGAGGCCGCGAGCGGCGCGACAGACATCACCGAGCAGCTCCGCTTGTGGTCGCTGGACGCTTTCGGGGAGGACCTCGTCGCGAACATTCGCAACGGCGGGATCTACTATTGGGACGCGTCTAGCAGCGTCGGCACTCGGGCTGTGAACATCACCTCCCTGCCGGGGTCGAATGGCGCCCCCACTATTGCCCGGAAAATACTCGTGTCATCGGAAAGCCGACATCTGATCGCGGTGGCCTGCGACCCGGCCGAAGACATCGGTGTGCAGGACACGCTGCTGATCCGGTGGCCCGACGCAGAGAACGTCCTCGACTGGATCCCGGATACAGACAACTCCGCTGGGTCGCTTCGATTGAGCACGGGCTCTCAGCTGATTACGGGGATCCTCACCAAGCGCGAGGCGCTGTTGTGGACCGACACGGCCTTGAATGTGGTCAGCTACACCGGCCCGCCGTTCTTCTTCGGAACAAAACTTGTGTCGACCAATACCAGCATCATGTCGCCCAACGCGGCGATCGAGGTGAACGAGGTCGTGTTCTGGATGGGGCTGGAGAACTTCTACATTTATGACGGCGCGGTCCGCTCGGTCCCCTGCAACCAGCGGAGCTTCGTGTTCGGCGAGCTCAACTTCTCCCAACGGCTCAAAGTCTATGCCGCGCTCAACAAGGGCGACAACGAGGTCACATGGCACTATCCGAGCAGCGGCTCCAAAGAGGTCGACCGGTACATCACCTTCAACTACATGGAGAACGTGTGGTATGGCGGGACCATGGCCCGGACCGCTTGGATGGACCGCAGCTTCAACCGCTATCCTATCGCGGCCGGGGCCGATGGCTATCTGTACGATCACGAAAAAGGCTGCGACGATGGTTCGACCTCTCCGGCAACGGCGCTCGATGCCTATATCGAGAGCGATGCCTTCGAGGCGGTTCCCGGCGAAGGGTATATCTTCGGGCTCGCGAGGCGCATCATCCCTGACGTCACTTTCACGGGATCTGAGACCGCCAACCCCTCCGTCAATATCACCCTCTCCCCCCGCGACTTCCCCGGGGGCGCGGTGGGCACTGAAACTGCGAACGAGATCGCGCGATCTTCGACCACACCGGTAGAGCAATACACCAAGGACGCGCACATCCGCGTGCGTGGCCGGAGTTTCGTGTACCGCATCGAGAGCGATGATCTCGGCGTCGCTTGGCGCGAGGGTTCGCCACGGGTAGAGGTGCGGATGGATGGCCGACGATGACCACTCAACGGCGTGCACGTAACGAAGTAGCCCCGCCGCGGCTCCCGCGCCCGCTGGCCGAGCTCGATTTGCGGTACATCAATCAGCTGGTGGCCGCACTGGAAGAAGCAATCGACGTTTTGGGGTCAAAGCAGGCGGCCCGATTTGCAGAAATCTCTCTTTCAGACACGCCCGAGAATGGCGCGGGGCTACGAGTTGGCGCTGTTTTTTCCGACGGAGGCGTGTTAAAGATTGTTCGGACAGGAGACACGTTCGCCGGCACGTTCAAAGCTACGACAGCGGTGGGCTCTGTTACAGTGACCACGTCTTAGGAGAAGATCCTCATGTCAGAGACCGACCGGGCAGCAGCACAAGAGCTCGCATCGAAGGGTCGCTTCGGCGACACGATGCTCATGCACGTCAATCCGATTGAAGTGCAGATGCTCCATGAGAACTCCCCGGGGGGTCTCACAATCAATCCCGAAACAGGTCAGCCAGAAGCCTTCCTGCCACTATTGGCCGGCTTGGCCGCAGGCTATCTCGGGCCGTCTATTGGCATCTCCGCTGCGCTGGGCGCGGGGCTGGGCACCTTCGGCGGCTCCATGTTGCAGGGCGACGACTTCAAGACCGCTGCGCTGTCTGGCGCACTCAGCTTCGGGCTCGGATCCATGTTTCAGGCCGCCGGCGGTGCGGGCGATGCCGCGGGCGCGGCAGGATCGCAAGCCGCAACGCAAGCCGCCGGCGCGACAGCCGCGGAGCAAGCCGCAGCACAAACCTTGGCCGACGGCGCGATGCTGTCTGGCGCGGCCCCGACCAACATAAGCGCCCCCATGGGGTATGGTGGCCCCTCCGTGGGAGGGCAGGCGTGGAACCAAGTGCACGCGGACCGCACCATGGGCGAGAAGTTCCTCGCGATCGGGGACCGTATTGCGGACCCGAATGTCGGGGTCGGCGGCGTGCTCAAGGACACCTTCACCGGGGATCCAATCGGCACCGCCGCTGCGGGCATCGGGCTGTTGGGCGGAGGCGGACAGACGTTGACTGGGACAGACGCCTATTCCTACGGCGACTACGGTGTGGGGCAGGGCGGTAAACGGAACATCTCGCGCAGCAACAACATGGTGGCGCCCGAGTACAAAGGCCAACCCGGGGAGGATTACCGCCCCGGCGTCGACCCGGAGTACACCTACTTCGGCAACTTCACGCAGAAGCAGTACGCCGAGGGTGGCGGAGTTCGCCCGGCCGAAGGCCCCAACATGCGGAATATCAGCGGGCAGCGCCTCCGGGAAGCGATGCAGACGCAGCAGTACGCCAACGGGGGGCAGGTCACGGCCAACGCAGACAACCCCGTGGTCAAAGAAGCCATTGCGGCGATCTTGGGCTCCCATCCGGAGCCCGAAGTCGCGGTGCAGCGCTACGTCTCCCTGTATGGGGAAGAAGCCTTTATGGAGCTGCGACAGCACGTCTCCAAGCGAAGCTCTGAGGGCACACGCCAGCAGGGCGGCCTTGCCGCGCTCGACGGGCGCAAGATCGAAGGCCCGGGAACCGGCATGTCGGACGACATCCCCGCGATGATCGACGGGCAGCAGCCCGCGGCGATGTCGACGGGGGAGTACGTGGTCCCAGCCGATGTCGTCTCTGCGATGGGTGACGGCGACACGGACGCCGGCGTCAACCGGATGGACAGCCTCGTCGATGATGTTAGAGTGCAGAAGACTGGGCGGAGGGCGCAGCCTGCTCCGCTCAACCCCACGGAAACTCTGCAAGCAGCGATGGCATGACACAGACCCCAGCTCCGACAAAAGTATCCCTCGTACCCTTCGGCGCATTCAGCGCGGTGATCCACGACGCCATGGCCTTTTTGAGCCCGGCGATCGCGCAGTCCTCCGGACGAGAGAGCGAGGAGAGCGTGCTCGATCACATCATCAAGGGCGAATGCCAGCTCTGGATGATGTTCAACGACAAAGAAGAGCCCATCGGGGCGGCAACCACGCGAGTGGAGCAGTATCCGCATTGCAAAATGCTGGCGGGGATGTTTGTCGGCGGCGAAGACGTGGACCAGTGGAGCGGCGAGTTTCTTGAAAACCTCGAACGCTTCGCCAAGCTCAACTCCTGCGCCGGGGTAGAATTCACAGGCCGCCCCGGGTGGCAGCGATACCTCGCAAAGTTTGGCTGGGATGCGCCGTATGTCGTGTGTCAGAAAATGTTCGACAAGGATGAAGCCGATGGCGATCAGTAGCCCCTTCAACCAAGACCCTATCGGGCTGCGCGGAATGCGCTTCGGCAAAGGCGGCGGATCCGCGCCGCCCCCGCAGCCACAGACGTCTACGGTCAACCAAAGTGGGCTCCCGGAATATGCGGAGCCCTACTTCGTCGATCTGTTGGACAAGACGCAGGTCGAGACCGGCCGCGACTATCAGGCCTATGAGGGCCAGCGGATCGCCGGCATCGGGGACACGACCCAGCAGGGTTACGACCAGATGACGAACATCGCGCAGAGCGGGACGCCACAGTCGTTCAATACTGCCGAGCAAGCATTCGCGCAGCAGGTCGACCCGAACGCCTCGGCCTATGGGCTCCAGCAGCAGGGGCCGCTCGACCAGCAGGCATCTTTCACGGACCCCGGCGTCGCCGGGCAGTTCATGAACCCGTACATCACGAACGTGCTGGACACACAGCAGGCGCGCCTCACCCAGCGGTTCGGGGAAGATCAACTCGGCCGGGACGCCAGCGCCGTCAGCGCAGGGGCGTTTTCGAACAGCCGCCGCGGTGTGGTGGACGCTATCGCGCAGCGCGAGCTCAACATGCAGCGCAACGAACTCGACGCCGCGGGGTATGCCAGCGCATACCAGACTGGCGCGGACATTTTCGGGCAAGAGCGGGATGCCAATCTGCAGACGCAGGGCATGAACGCTGAAATATTCGCCGGAAACCAGCAGCGCCAACTTGGCCAGCAGCAGAATATTCTGTCCGCCGCGGGCGGGCTCCGAGAACAGGGCCTCGCCGGAGAGCAGCTCGAAACCGATCGGGCACGGATGCTGGCAGGCGTTGGTGGGGTCTACGACGACCAGACACAGGCTGGGCTCGACGTGGATTACAGCGACTTCCTCAACCAGCGCGACTACCCCCGCCAGAGCCTCAATTTCTATAGCGGCATTCTGCGCGGAGTGCCTGTCACCCCGACGCAGGAGAGCACGACTTACGCGCCTCCCCCAAATATGGCCAGTCAACTTTTGGGGCTGGGCCTCGGCGGGCTTGGGCTATACAATAGCATCACGTAGCATCTCGGCGGGCACACGATGAACCTCATTCAGCAGCAGGACCTCCTCAAGAACCTGAGCGATCAGCAGATTGCGCAACAGCTCCAGCGGCCGTCCGGAGGCGTTCCTCCGTATCTGGTGGCCAGCGAAGCCAAGCGCCGCTCGGACTTGCGGCAGCGTGCGCAGGCCATGAATGTGGGCGCGCCGCCCGACGCCACCGTGCAGGAAGACCTCCTGCGACAGACTGCCGGGATCTCGGCTCTCGCTGCCTCCCCACAAGGCCCCGCGGGAACCCCGGGACCCATGGCGGCCCCCTCGGCAGCTCCGCAGCCCGCTTCGGCGGGCGCTCCGTCGTTGCCTGCGCCGGGCCTTGGCCCGCAGCGGCAGGGTATTGCGCAGTTCGCCAGGGGTGGAGGTGTTGATACCAGCGCCGTAGACCGCGCGTTCATGTCTCGGTTCTTAAAGGATGGGCCCTACAAAACGCCATACGCCGGGGAATATCTTGGCGCGCTCACCGGCGCGCTTGCGGGAAATATCGCGAGAGGCCCGGGCGCCGAACGCTTCCCGAGCTACACGGATTTCCTTAACGAGCGTGTTACGGAAGAAGCTGCGCCCTACGGCGAAGAATTCCGGGAGCGCGCCGAACGCTTCCCGAGCTACACGGATTTCCTTAACGAGCGTGTTACGGAAGAAGCTGCGCCCTACGGCGAAGAATTCCGGGAGCGCGCCCCCACCCCCGAAGGATATCCGGCCCCGCCCCAGCTCGGCGGTATGCCCTCCGCACCGACGATGGCGCGGATCGACCCAGCCTCCGTTCCAACCCCGCAGGGCTACCGGGAAGTGGACAGCCACAAAGCGCTGTATGACAAAAATCTCGCTGATGCGCGTGCTGAGACCGATCCCTACTCCGGGGCGGACGCAAAGCTGGCCGAGCGCGAAGCAAACCTCGCGGAAGCCGAAGACCGTGCGCCGTGGATGGCGCTGGCCGAGGCGGGATTTACCGCTGCAGCCGGGCAGAGCCCGTATGCGCTGAGCAATATTGCTGATGGCGGTATCGCTGGCCTGAAATCCTACACCACGGCGAACAACCGCAACGAAGCACGCGGCGACGCGCTCATGGACGCCAACACGGAGCTTGCGGCAAAACGTCAGCAGCTCGACGCGCAGCGCCAAAGCACTTCGGCCGCACTTGCCGCCGGCGAGATCAGCAGCCAGCAGGCCAACAACGAGCTCACTTCACTCGAAAACCGCGACGCGCTTCTGGAGTTCAACGCCAAGGCCTCGGTCGTCGGGACGAACAACGCCGCGGCGCAGACGGAGTATGGCAACGAGGTGGCGCAGGTCGTCCACGCGGACGAGATCCTGCTCAAGACCATGACACTGGACCAGCAAGAGCGCATCGCGTCCGAAGCTCCGGCCATGGTCCGAACGCTGGAATGGGTCAACGGTCTGCCCGAGGGCTCCGCAGAAGAGCGCGAATACAAAACATGGGCGCGATCCACGATCGACGGCTCCGCGAAGAAGAACATCTTGGCGGACGCTTCGAAAGCGTGGGACAAAACCTATCAGGACTACGTCTCGGCTTACGGCAAACCCGAGACAGCGGAAGCGTGGCAAGACTTGCGAGAAATTTTCGTCAGCAGCCCCTATGCTTCCCTGACCGACGTCTTTATTCTGGAGACACAGAGCCGCCTCGGCCAAGGGGCAGGGGGTGCGCCCGGCGGCGCTATCGACGGAAACAGATACGTCCCGAAAGGGAGCTAACCCTTGCCACGCATGATTGACATTTTGGGCGTGGGGGCCATCGAGTTCCCAGACGAGATGTCTGACGATGACATCTCGCGGGCGATCGAAAACGACATTCTCCCGTATGCCAACCCAGACAACCCCGACCCGGAACTGGTTCGGGCTCGACCAGATCTGTTCCCCGACATCGACCGGGGGTCGTTCTTCGGCGGCCTCGGCTCTGGCGCGCGTCGCGTTGGCCGGTTGGACGAAGTGGCCGGAGCAGCCATTGGCAGAAGCGAAAGCGGCCTCGGATCCCTGACCGACCAGATGGGGGAGGAAGCGGTTCGAAGTCAGTACCGGGCCACCCCGACGGACGCACTCAACCAATGGCGCAAGGGCGACTATCTCGGCGCGGCCGGGACGTACTTCCTCGACGTAGTGCCGCAGTCCCTTGGCGAAACAGTTCCCGAGCTTGCCGGGATCGGCGCCGGCACCGTGGCGGGCGCAAAGATTGGCGCAGCAATAGGGACGACGGCAGGCCCCGCGGGCACCGTCGTTGGCGGTATCGTCGGCGGTATCGCGGGCGGTATCGCCGCAGGCGCGCCGCTCTTCTTCGGGCAAAACGTCGAACGGCAGGTCGCCGAACGAGACATCACTGACCCCAACGAGATCAACACTGGCGCCGCCGCTGCGGCAGCCGTCGGACAGGCCGCGCTGGAGCAGGTATTCCTCCGCGCCATCCGCGTGATCCCCGGGGCGCAGAACTTCGGGCGGTCTCAGATACAGAGATTGGTCGAGCAGGGCACACGAACAATCAACAAGAAGGGCGCTGCCGCCGAGATCGGCCGCACGGCCCTCGTCGGTGGCGCGACCGAAAGCGTGGTCGAGGTCGGGCAGCAAGCCCTCGAACGGCTGCAGGCAGGGCTCCCAATAAGCCCGGCAGACGAAGCCGCCGCGGCAGAATATGTCGAGGCCTTTGTGCTCGGCGGCACACTGGGCACGGCCATCGGTGGCGGCGCGCAAGTGGCGAAGACACCCTTCGGCAAGCGCAAGCTCGACGAAGTGTGGGGCAAGCTCGACGCAGAGCGCGAGGCTTTCGAGCTGCAACGTCGGCGAGCGTCGCTGGGCGCCATGGGTGTCAGCACCGAAGAAGACGGCAGCTTGTCTACGCCGATGCTCATGCTTCCCGCACCCGACAGTCGGAACAACAACACAAGCCGTCAGCGGTTCGACCCGGTCTACGGCGACAGCGACATCGACTATGTGGAATTGGTCGAAGAGCGACTGGCCGCCAACCGGGACAAACTGGAGTTTGAAGCCGCCGAGCGACAGCGCCGGGTGGACGACGCCGTCAACGCAGCGCCGGACAGTAAACTATCGCCGGCCCAGAGAGACACGGCCGAGCAGATGCGCCTCCAGAAGGAAGCGCTCACCTCCCGGAAATACTCCATCGAAGAGCTCGAAGCGGGCAACGCCCCTGCGATCGCCAAGGCCGTGGCCGAACGTGAGCCGGGCCGTGGCGACTACGCCGTCGATCAGACTTCGTTTTCGCTCGCCGACATCGAGAACATGGCCGCGTCTGGCTCGATCACAGGTGTGGACGAGGCCACGCTGACCGAGGAGCTGTATCAGCTCCGCTACGACGGCAAGCCTCGCACCGAGCTCCTTGAGAATGTCGACGCCGCGAAGATCAAGCGCGTCGCTCAAGAGAAGAATGTCAATCCCGAAGGCGAAAACTTCGAGGCCCTGTCCGAATATCTCACCGGCGAGACGAACCCCGACAACGCAACGCCGTTCCGGCGCGTGCAGATGTACGAGGCGCTCCAGCGGATGGATCCCTTCGAGGGTGACACGCCCACGGACGTCTTCGATGTTTCGGAGCCGGCGTTCTCCTATGAAGAGATGGTCGACGCCGAGGCCGACGTGATCGAGCGCGGCAAGTGGTCCGGCACCAAGGTCGCAGAAAAGCTCGGCATCAAAGGCCAAGGCCGTAAAGCAAAGCTCGAAGCACTCCGGGGCCGGCTGATCGAAAACGGGCTAGTCAACGACGCCAACAACGAGGCGACGCTCAAGCCGCGCAAGTCGGACATCCCCGAGGAAGTCACGACCGCGCCCTTCTCCGCCTTCGAAGGACAGGGTGCGGTGCGGTACGAAGTGCAGCCCGTCGAGCACAACGCGCAAGCGCGAGAGAACCGACCCGACGATGCCGGGCCGCTGCCCGAGTTCGCAGTTGTGGCCGTGGGCGAGAACCTCGCCGACGAGACGGGCAACCAAGTGGTGCGCAACGTCGGACGTCGGGTCATCAGCACGCACGCCTCCCAAGCAGAGGCGGAAGCCGCCGCGGGCGGGTATGGCTCGACCAAGGGTGAGACGGACGTCGATCTCCGGGCCAAGTGGGACGAGCAGCTCAAGCAGAAATTCAAGGAAGGCGCCGCACTCGATCGACTTCGCGCGGCCGTCAACGACGCCAACGAACGACGCGGACTGCAGGAAGCCGGCATCCCGGCCAGTCTGGTTGCGGACATCGACGCCGCGCTCAACCGACCTGCGCGAACCGACGGCGTGTCCGAGGGCGTCTTCGTCAACAACGCCATCCTACTGGGCGTGAACGCCGCAGCGCGCACCACAAATCCGAACCTCTCCGAAGAGGCACGCGAGCAAGCCATACTGGAGAGCCTGTTGGCCGTGTTGTCGCACGAACAGATCCACGCGCTGCGCGAAATCGGTGCGATCTCCGAGACGGATTTTGCCGTACTGGCGCGCGCAGCCTCGACGCGGGTCCGGCCGGTGGGGCTGCAGGCAGCGAGCACGAAGGCGGAGGGCCGCACCTATCTGGAAGACGCGCGCATCGCCTACGCAGACCAGAACCTCAGCGAAGACGCGCTGAACGAAGAGGCCGTGGCCGAGATGTTCCGAGACTGGTCAGGAGACCCGTCGCTGTTCACCGGCAAGCCTGCAAACATTTTCCGGCGAGTATTGAACCTGATCAAGGGTCTGGCCAATTTCTTCCGGAACCAAGGCATCACCGACGTAAACGAAATATTCGAAAACATCGACAGCGGGCAGGCCGCCCGGGATGCGACCGGCGCAAACGCGACGGGCAGCGGTGTCGAGGCGAAACTATCTGTCCGTGATCTTGAGGATGTCGACCCAACCAATCCCGGCATAAGGTATTCTGTTGCGGAAGCGCGCGCGGGCGCCTATGTTGGGAACACGGAAGGAACAAACAATGAACAAAGACAGCAAAGCGTCCAAGCAGGCACCGATCCCGAAGGGCCCGCCGCCGGAGAAGAACTGGCTGACACTGCAGGCCGAACAGGCGAGACGCTCCGGGGCATACCAGAGCCTCAAGGAGCGACAGGGCCGCTCCCCGAACTCGGAGAAGTGGCGCGAGCTTATGCGAAGCGGCAAGGAATAAAGTACAAGCCGCAAGGCCGCTACGTCGAGGTCGACGAGGTCTTCGCGACGCGTGTTGCCGACGCATTCAAAGCGATGAAACACAACCCCCAAGACCCCGAGGTCTTTGGCGCCTATTCCGATATGATCCGACAGACGTCCTCGCAGTATGAGGCGCTGATCGACGCCGGATACACCTTCTCCTTCATGGACCCCGACGCGGATCCCTACGAAGGGAACCCTGTTAACGCCATGCGCGATCTCCATGCCAACAAGCGCATGGCGATCTATCCGACGAAAGCGGGGTTCGGCATGGACGAGACCCTGCCCACCCCAAAAGAAAACCCGCTCATGTGGGAAACAGACTATCTGATCCCCGACGCCGACGGCGTCATGACCCCCATGCTTGCCAACGACGTCTTCCGCGCGGTGCACGACGTGTTCGGCCATGGGCTCGAAGGCGCAGGCTTCCGGGCGCAGGGCGAAGAGAATGCGTTTCAGGCGCACATCAAGCTCTATACTGGCCGAGCAGTGGGCGCAGTGGCCAGCGAGACCCGCGGCCAGAACTCTTGGTTGAACTACGGCCCCTACGGCGAGCAGAACCGTACCGCCAGTGTTTATGAGACCGTCTTCGCCGACCAGAAGATCGGGCTCATGCCTGAGTGGGCATACACCGAAAACCTCGATCTGGGCTTCTATTTGCCGGCAGATATAGACGGCATGGTCGAGCTCACGCATCGCAGCAACACCGATCAGCTGACTGAGACTGACCCGGAATTCTTCGGCGCCGCAGCCGCAGGAGACGAGACCGCCCGCCGAGACGCGCACCCCGACGCGTGGGTGCCCCGGACCTATTTCGGCATCGGTGAAGGCACCGAGGGCGGCTATGTTTCTGAATTCGGAGACAGTTCGCCGCTCTACCACGCCAGCGTTCCGGCCGATCGGCTTTACGACTGGAATTCTGACCCCGAAAAATTTCTGGAGAAAGCCCGGAAGCAAAGCCCGCTCTCCAACAACATGGTCGACGAGGCCAAGGCCACGACCCTCGCCGAGAAGATGATCCGCGACGCCGGATACATGGGCTACTGGTCACGCGCCAAGCAGGGCGCCGTGGCCGCGCTGTTCGAGAAGACCAATGTCACGCCGGCAAAGCTGTCCTCCCGCGGCATGACTGGCCGAGCACAGCAGGAGATGGACCGGAAGGCTGAGCGCGACGCAGGCCCGCTGCGTCGGTACTCCGTCGACGTCCGCCGGCCGGGAAAGAAGACCATCACCCGGCAGTTCATGGCGCACAGCCTGACGGAGGCCAAGGAGAAGGCCTTCGCGTCCCCGCTGTTGAAGCGTGGCGCCGCCGAAGTGACCAACATCCGGCTCGACGACCCGACGTTCCAGAAGGACGTGGACGCGCCGAAGTTCTCGATCCGCAAGTGGGCCCGGGAGCTCGAACCCTACGAATTCAACGAGGCCACGCGCATCGTGCCGATGTCTCCGAAGGCGCAGGCGTCAAGCGATCTCCCCGACAACGTGCGCGGCATGGCGTGGCTGACCAAGGAAGAGATGCTTCCCGTCATTCTCATGAAGGGTGTGGACATCGACGGCGCGGGCTTTGGCAAGGAGCACATCTCCGCAAAGGCAGCGCGCTTCGGTGGTCTGCCGGAGATGGGCGCGATCCTTCGAAAGATGCTGGCCAACTCTCACACGCGTGGCGCGCCGGGCAACTACAACGTCGAGCGATACATCCCGCCGGGCAAACTTGTTCCCGACAGCCGGGCGCTCGACTACCGCATGTCTTGGACGGACCCGACCACCAACATTGAGTATATTCTGGGTCTCGAAAAGGTCCGCAAGGACGGCCTCTATTACGCCAGCATCACGACGTTCTTCCCCAAGAGCGCGGAAGCTGATGGCCGGGCGGCGACAGAAGACGACATCGCAGCCTATCGCTCTCAGCGCGATCGCCAGACGCCCGGAGCGCGGTTCTCCGTCAGTCACCCGAACTCCTCGGAGTTCTGGGATCTCATGGGCGACACCGATGTGGTGAGCTCGGACGGGCTGCCGAAGGTCCTGTACCACTCAACCAACCGGGATTTCGACGACGGCACTTTCAGCCCCGAGAGCTCGAACTATCCGCACGGCGCGATCTTCGTGACGGAAGACACGGAGTTCGCAAACGGATGGCGGTCCGAGCCGTACGAGCCCAAGACCGCCCATGGGTGGGACGAGCCCCAGTTTCAGCGCGTCATCCCACTCTACGTCAAGGCGAAGAACGTCTGGGACTTCCGCAACCCGGAGCACCGGAAGCTGCTCATTGATCAGGAGCGGGACTATCTCAACGGGACTTGGGAAGACAAATCCCTTATCGAGCCATGGTTGCAGAAGCTAGACCGCGACCTATCCGAGGGCGACTGGATCGAGATCGAGCGCAGAAACCGGCAAGACGCGATCTACGCGAACGGCTTCTCGGGCTACGCTGTGCGAGAGACGCCCATCGCGCGCGACGCCGATCCGGTCAACTATGGTTTCTATCCTGACCGGGCAATATTCAAGTCGCCATTCAACAAGACTTTCGATCCGAAGGATCCGAAGTTCTCTGTGGCCTCGCGGCATCCGTATCGCCCCGAGAACAACACCTATGAGCTTCTCACGGAGAAGAACAAGACGCTCTGGAACCGTGCGCTAACCCAGCTCAAGCGGCAGCTGGCCCCGGGCGGGCTTCTCCCGGAAAGCGCGTTCGACTTGAAGATCGAGCGGGATGGCGAAATCAACGTCATTGAGATCGAAGTCACCGATCGCGTTGCGCGCTTTGATCGCGCTCTCCGGAAAGCCTACGGCAAGCGCTGGGACCAGCTGCCCAGCAAGCAGCAGGACAAGATCAACGAGCTGCTCCATGGCGAGGGCAACGTAACCGGCGTCCCCGATGCCGTGCGCGTCGCAATATTCCAGATGCGGCAGCAGGTCGACAAACTCTCCGGAGACTATGTGAAGACGCTGCGCCGACAGATCGCAGCCCTGCGGGCCGAGGGTCGAGATCAGATGGCGAACAATCGCGCTGAGCTCCTCGAAGTCATCGCCAACAACATCGGCACCTACGTGCACCGCTCGTATCGCGTCCATGACGATCCCGGCTGGTTCCGGAAGATCTCACCGGAAGTCGTGCAGAAGGCCATGGACTTCCTGACCGTGCAGCACAACGGCGACCAGACCGCCGCGCTGCGGACGGCCGAGCTGCTTCTCAAAGAGGGCACCGCCTACGACAACCTCGAAGCCCAGATCAGCGAAGGCAAACTGGGCGCAGTCGATCGCTCGATCCTCATGCGGCGCAAAGACATCGCCCCGGAGATCCGTGCATTGCTCGGCGAATATACAGACCCGGCACTCAACTACACCAAGACCGCGACCAAGATGGGCCGCGTCATACACAACTCCGTCTTCTTGGACCGGGTCCTCAAGGACGGTCTCGGAACCTTCCTTCACGACCCGACGCAGGGGCCGCCGCCTCCGGGCAGCACTGTCCGGCTGGCTGGCGATACCTCCCGGATCATGGAACCATTGGCCGGCCTATACACAACCCCCGAGGTCGCGCAGGCCTTCGAGGATGCGCTGGGCCGAAGCGACGGGCCGGCATGGTACAACCAGATCGTGGCGCTCAACGCCATGGTCAAATACGGCAAGACCATCCTCTCGCCGACAACCCAGTTTCGTAACTTCTACTCGGCGTATTTTTTCACCGTCGCCAACGGCGCGTGGAGCTGGAAGCACATGGGCGCGGCAGCCCGGGCGACCGGGGCGCATATCGGGCAGCTCGACAACGGCGCCAAGGACTACTATTTGGAGCTCGTCCGTAGCGGCGTGACGCACAACAACCCGCGCGCCGGGATGCTCATGGATCTACTCGAAGACATGACGAAGCCCAACAGCGAAATCATGAGCTTCTTCGAACGTGGCGGGGCCTTCACCGACAGCGTAAAACGCATGAACAGCTTCGCGCAGCGCATGTACGCTGCGGGCGATGATTTCTGGAAGGTCATTGGGTTCGAGAACGAGCTGGCCTACATCATGGAGGCCAAGAACCAGACCCGAGAACAGGCCACTCCCGAAGCCGCACGGCGCATCCGCGACACCTACCCGACCTACTCCATGGTCGGCCGCGGCGTCCAGAAGCTCCGGAAATTCCCCATGGCCGGCACGTTCGTGTCGTTCCCTGCGGAAATCATCCGCACACGCGCCAACATGATCCGGTACATTGCGCGAGATCTGAAAGACCCCCGCATGGCCGGGCTCGCCCGCAAGCGCATGGTTGGGTTCGCGATCTCGTCTGCGTGGTCGTTCTCCTTGGCAAACCTGACCGCCAGCATGATGGGGCTGACGGACGATGAAGAAGAGGCGCTCCGCCTCATGGGCTCCCCATGGGCCGAGAACTCCCAGTTTTTCTATATGGGCCGAGACGAGAAGGGGCAGATCAAGAAGCTGGATATGTCCTTCGCCGATCCATATAATATTTTCTCCCGTCCGTTCACCGCGCTGACACGCGGGCAGGATGTGGACGACGCCGTAACTTCGGCCATGCGCGACGTGCTCTCGCCCTTCTTCGGGACGGACATCGCATTCGGCGCCGTCATGGAGATCGTGTCGAACAAGAAGCAGACCGGCGGGGAGGTCTACAACCCGGCCGACACCTCTATTGGCCAAACAACAGACGCAGCACTCCATCTCGGCAAGGCGCTCTCCCCGGGGGCGCTTACGTGGAGCTACCGCATGTCCGACGCGCTGCGAGGGCGGAGAAGCCCCAGCGGGCGCGTCTACGACGTGAAGGATGAAGCAGCCGCGTTCTTCGGGTTCCGTGTCAGCACCTTCGACCCGAAGGTCTCGCTCTATTACCGGACGTTCGAGTTCACCGATCGGCTCTCGAATGCGCGGTCGCTGTTGTACGGCGTGGCCACAGACATCAACCCGGTCAGCGACAGCAAGGTGAAATCCACCTTCGCGCAGGCCAACAAGGTGAGGCTGGACGCGTTCCGGGATCTCGGGAAGTTCGTTCGGAGCGCAGAGAGCGCCGGGCTGAGCCGTGGCGAAATCCGCCGCATTCTGGACACCGCGAACGTGCCCAAGCAATACATCGCCCGTGTGGTCAACGAACGCGAAGCGCCCCGCTGGAAGATCGGGGAAACCTTCCTGCAGGGCGCGATGCAGCGATCGAGATTGCTTATCGACCGCGAGACATCCGAAGAGATCAGGCGGCGGCGGAAGTTGATCCAAGAGGAAGCGCGGGGTACTTGAGGACCGCGTTCTCAATCGCCAGTCGTGCCTCCTGCAACGTAGCTTCGCGCAGCGCAACACTGTCAAAAGAAATGGTGCTGGGGCTAAACAGCCGCCGCATCGCGCTCATCGTCTCTATCTGCTTGCTGAACGTCTTCTCGACGTTCCAAATGCTGTCCGGCAAATACTTCCGCGCAGCAAGCCAGAGCTCCCACGGCTCCCCAAAGAAACGTTCGGCGATAGACCCGGCGATGGCCGCGAGCGTGTCGCTGTCCCCGCCAAGAGACACCGCGTTCCGGATCGCATCTTCGAAATCCACCGCCTCGGCCACGCAGATCAACGCCTGCGGCACGGTGCCCTGACAGCTCTCGTCGAAGCTGTAATCCTCGCGGATCTCGTCGACCGTCATGCTCATGTCGTACCCGCACGCCCGGCCGAAACGGAGAAGATCCTTAGGCTTTCCGCCGAGGTGCCCCGTCAGAATTGCGCCGGCCGTCGTCATCGCGCCCCGCATACCCTCGGGGTGGTTGTGAGAAACCCCGGTGATCTGCTCGACCGCTTCAAGCATTGGCCGAACACCAACCGAGGAGACGAGCAGCGCAGGGCTGATCCGCATGGCCGCGCCGTTGCCGAAAGAGCAGTAAGGCCCGCGCTCCCATGTGTTCAGCCATTGCTCGAAGCCGCCGCCGTAGGAGCGGTCTTTTCCGTGCATGACGTAGCGGTTCAACATGGCGGCGGGCAGCTCGGAGACGTTCTCGGGGGAGAGGATCCAGTCCGCCACCGCACAGGTCATCGCCGTGTCGTCGGTGAACTTGCAGTCGTTGTGAAAAAGCTCGAAGTCCTTGGACTTGAAGCTGCTATCGAACTCGAACCGTGAGCCGACGATGTCGCCTATGATCGCGCCCTTCATGCCTTTTCTCCTTCTGCTTTGGTTATGGCGGCTCGTGCTGCTGCGGCGGTGTTAGGCCAGCGGTCATCTCCGCGTCGCAAACTAGGGTCATTGTCTGTTATGATGTCGTGCTCTTTCAGCATCTTCTTCAACGCCCTAAGCAGCTCAGGGGCCGCTGCGATCAGGCGGGCGTTGGCCTCCTGCTCCGCATCAAACTCTGGCTCGAACCCCGTCGCTATGGCCGCAATCGGAACCCTGCCGGCGCGGATGTCGCTTGTTATTTCAAAGCCCTCATCATCAGAACCGTCGCACTCAACACTCCCCCACGGTCCCAATGTGAGTGTTGTCTTGCTCATGCCGTCACCTTCACCTTCGGCGCGACAAGGGTGATGGCGCCGGCGTCAGAGACGCGAACCCGGCCGAGTAGCCCATCGGGGAGGACGCTGAGCGCGAGCTCGGCGCCGCGGGCCCAGTCTTCCTGCGTGCCGTCTGTACTGGCCGAAACACACTCAGGAGCGAAGACCTTCGCGGCGATCAACGTGGCCACAACGACCTCGTCATATGGGCGCTGACGTGTCTTGCAGAACTCAAACTCCGACTTTCCACGGGACAGGATAAACGTCTCGCAGCCCTCGTCGCCGGGGCCGTTGAAGCGGATCGCTTCGCCGTTGATCTGTGGCGCGGCGTCAAGATCGAATTCGTATTGAACCTTGGCCGGCGAGGCTTTGATGATCTCTTCGACGGCGGTCTGGATCAGTATCCATTTCACTGCGGGGATCCGCTTGCTGATCGTCCAGTAATGCGTGTAGCCCATGGGGTGTATCTCCTGTTGCTGGGTTGGTTGTTGATGTCCGGAACGTATATAGAACATCCGTTCTTATGCTGTCAAGGGCTTATCTGTTACACTTCCTTGTTGTGTTTCAGAATGTCTTCGATGGACCGCGCCAGATGTTCGCCCATGGTCTCGCCGTGGGCCATCTTCACGCGGAGTTTCGCTGTCTTGCGGATGCGATCGCAGGCGTCGTGGACACCCCTGAAATACGCTTCGTCTGTGTCCTGCCCGGGCAGTGTTGGTGCGGGATCGGCTGCGTCCGCGATCGCGTTCAGCGCCGACATGCCCTGCGGGGTCTCGTCGTCACGCTCCTTGCCCGGTCCGTCGAGATTGAGACGCAACCGCACGGCGTGCCGAACGTATTCGGAGACAGGCTGCTCCCGCGCCTTGGCTGCGGTGGTGACTTCTTTGAACAGGCTCTCCTCGAAGGGAGTGTTGAACCACTTGGCGGGCTCGCCGTTAATCGTTTTTGCGCGAGGCATACTCGGGGTTCCTTATCTGGTATTTCGTGAGCTGATAGTGCAGGTCCCGGACGATCTTCTGCGCCAGCTCCGGAGTGATCCCGAAATTGGTGAAGCTCCCGTCCGGGCCGGCCAGTATTGCTGTTGCGGCGTAGCGGGGGTCGTCGGTCTGCACGATGGTCATGCGGGTTTATATCTCAGACATCAGCTGTCCTCCCCGGGCGGGGTGTAGTGGCATTCTGCGGATGCGGAATAGACCGGGAAGGGAAAATCCTCCGCCAATATTCGCCGGGCAGCAGGCAAGAGGTCCGTGCAAACGTCCCAGCGCGGCATCTCCTTGGAGCTGCGTATGCACTCCGGCTCCCCCATGAGGCAGACGATCAGGACGAGCTCAATCACGCTCGCGCCTTCATGCGCAGGGTGTGTATCTGGGTGAACCCTTGATAAGGGGCGTTCCCCATCAGTGGCCGGCCAGTCTTGTCGACGGTCCCGGCCTTGTCCCGGCACATGGCGTTGTAGATCTCGACCATCGCCAGCGCCCGATCCGTCGGGGCTTGGTTCTCCGGCAAGAACAGCTGCAAATGGTCGCTCTCGTTGAGCACCAAGGCAGTGTCGTTCGCGTCGAGCACCGTGGTGGATCCCCGGAGCACCGTGTAGGCGTCCCGGAAGTTTCCGAAGAGCGCGTCGATGTATTTCCAACTGGGGCCGGCCATTATTCAGCCTGCGACCGGGCCGAGGAAGACGATGCAGAACAGGATGCCGACACAAAGGAGCGAGGCGATCGGGTGGTCTGCGGCTATGCGGAAGATATGGTCCATGGGGCTATTCTTTCTCTGAGGTTGCGTCGAGGGATTTGCGGATCTCGTGAGCGGCGACTTCGGACCGGCAGGAACATAGCTGCCGATAGGAGGACGATTTTCCGATCAGATGCCGGGCGACGAGCCATGTGGCTTTGCCGGTCTGGATGACGACGTGGCTCATTTCGCCTCCACGAACACGCGAAATTCTGCGGTGTCGTCGGGCATCGAATGCCGGTTGGCCTCAATGAAAGGCTCGGCCATGATGTGGGCCCCCTCCAGCATATTCTTGACCACAAGATCCAGCTCGCCAAAGAACTCGCCGCTGACGGCACGATGCGGCCGGTCGTCCACGAAGGTGCCCGCGATCATGGCGTCGCGCAGGACCACCAGAGAGGCGATCGCCTTGGTGACGTGGTGCAGGCCCAGTGCGCCGGGAGCTTGGTCGCGGTCCTCTCCCTCGAACCACTGGTCGAGGTGGCGGTTCGCGGCGTCGTAGTACGTGCTCGCGAGGATCGGGCTGGCCCGGAAGTTGTGCTTGCCATACTTGATGGCGCCTTCCAACATGGCCACGGACACCTCGGCCTTCACGGTCGCGGGGAACGTGCTCGCCGGCGTCTTGTGGCTGCCGAATGCCTGTTTGGGATTTTCTTTTTCCGGGCCCATGTTTTTCCTCTTGCTTTGGTTGGTGATCGGGGTGTAGGTTGCACCCTACATTCACTTCAAACACCCGGTCAACAAAAAAAAAATGTCGCTCAAGAAAAATGCTCTCGCAGAGATCAAGGCGCTGCAACGCGACTTTGGTATTTCGCCGAGCCGGCTGGGCCGGGAGTTGTTCAATGATCCGACCTTCGTCTCGCGGCTGCGGAAGCCCGAAACGCGGGTGACGGACGTCAGCCTAGACCGGATCTTCAAATATGCGGTAGAGTTGCGGGGACAACAAAGGTTGCCCCTCGATGCCTCCAAGAAAGCCTCCGACGAATGAAGGCCGGCTACAAGCCTACGCGAAGGCGCAAGCCGAGGGCGCCGGCGTCCTTTGGCGCAAGCTCGCTTTCGAGGGTCAGCGGGGCTGCCCGGATACGCTCATGGCGTATGGCGGGGCGGTTGTCTTCGTTGAGCTCAAGCACCCCGGCGGCACCGGACGGATCTCCCGGCTGCAAGAATACCAGCTCGATCGACTGCGTGATGCAGGTGTCGATGCTCGCATCATCAATACGCGGGCCGAGATAGATGCTGTTATCGACGAGCTTACTGGAGCCACGACAACATAAGGCGATCAAGCGCCTGACGCGGAAGCGGCACACGATCCTCGTGGCCGAGACCGGCGCGGGCAAGACGGTCATCTGTCTGTCGGCGGTCGAGACAAACATTGCCCGGAAAAAATTGAAGCGCGTGATTGTGTCCTGCCCGGCCAAGGTTGTAGCGCAATGGCCGAAGGAAGCCGCGAAGTGGGAACACCTGCGGTTTCTCAAAGTCACACCCGTGATCGGCGACGAGCGCAAGCGGCGAGAAATTCTCAAGATGCACGGGCACGCCGATGTACTCGTCGTCAGCACCGATAATCTCGACTGGCTGCTGCGGGAGAAGAACCACGGCGCCGACGGGATCATCATCGACGAGCTCAGCAAGTCCTCCGGCAAACGCGCCGCCAGTCTCCGGACCAAGGCCCGGGGCGATATGTTCAAGTGGCGCGTCGGCATGACGGCCTCCCCCGTCAGCGAAGATTTCCAGAAGCTCTACGCCATGGCCCGTGTTATCGACAAAGGCAAGGCGCTGGGCACCGACTTCGAGAACTACCGCCGGCGATATTTCACGTCTGACTACAAGGGCTACAACTGGGAGATCAAGGACAGCTCGGCCGAAGAGATTATGGGCCGGATCCGGAAACTGGTTCACCTGATCCCCAACAACAAGGCGGCCGCATTGCCTCTTCTGATCGAGGACCACGTGTATTTCACGCTGCCCTCGAAGACACGGACGCGCTACGACGAGATGCGCGAGCACATGATCCACGAAGAAGCCGTGGCGGTAAACGAGGCGGTGAAGTCCGGCAAGCTCAGGCAGATCGCCAGCGGGTTCCTGTATTGGCGAGACCCGGGCAAGCCGAATATCAAACGCGTGCGTCGGTTCAGCAAGGCCCGGCGTAACGCTGCCCTGTCTTGGCTCGCCAATGTTGGCGACAAGGAGCCGGTGATGATCTTCTACGAGTTCGAGGCCCAAGGCACCGACATCAAGAACGCACTGAAGTTGCCCACCCACGACGAGGCCGAACTGATGGAGCTTTTCCGCGGCGGGGAGATCACGCGGATGGTGTCGCAGATAAAAAGCATGTCCCATGGCATTGACGGCCTCCAAGAATTCTGCTCGCATGTTCTGTTCTACCACCCGGTTTGGTCCAATGATGACAGCAAGCAAGCACGAGATCGTATCTGGCGAAAAGGCCAATCCGATACCGTCCGCGTGGGTACGCTGCTGGCCGAGGACACTTTGGACGACCTCGTGATCGCCCGACATCTCGACAAAGACGAGTGGATGAAACTGTTCGAAAGACACCTGCGCGGAGAGCGAATTCGATGACCGACAAGTCCCTAGATCACCCTGATCACGAAGATGTGAGCGACGAGCTGGAGCATAGCCCGATCGGGGCGTCGTCCTCGAACCGCTGGATGCGCTGCCCGGGCAGCGTCCGCGCGCTGCGCAATATCGAAGATCGGCCAAGCAAACCTGCCGCGGAAGGCACGGCGGCTCACGCGATTGCCGAGGAATGTCTGCGCGACGGGACCGACGCCGACGAGCACGAAGGCCGGGTGCTGGAAGTCGACGGCTGGGAGTTCGAGGTCGACGAAGACATGGTCAACGGTGTCCAGCTGTTCCTCGACGTGATGCGTGAAACGCAGGAAAGCATGGGGGCCAAGGAGATCTTCCCCGAGCAGCGGATGTCGCTGGAGCGGGTGCGCCCCGGGATGTTCGGAACGTGCGACGCGTCGGCGATCAAGGGCAAGCGCCTCGCGGTGGGTGACTTCAAATATGGCCGGGTACGGGTGAGCGCCCGTGAAAACTCGCAGGGGCTCTACTACGCGCTCGGCGCGCTGTTCGCCATGGACCCCCACAAGAAGGTCGAAGAGATCGAGATCATCATCGTGCAACCCCGGACGCCGGATCCCGTGCGGCGCTGGGTCGTGACGCGAGACTATATGAAGAAGTGGGCCAAGGTGCTGCGCAAGGCCGCTGACGCGACGCGCGATCCCGATGCCCCCCGGATCCCCGGCGCCATTCAGTGCGAGTGGTGCGATTTCAAGACGCATTGCCCCGAGCTCGAAACCTACGTCCACGAGCGGGCGAGCATTGAGTTCGACGACGACGACGAATTCGTAAGCGCCGAAGGTGTGACCGACGGCGAGACGGACGACGTCGAGGACCTCGCGCCCAGTATTGTCCGGCGAACTCTGGAGTGGGGGCCTCTGGTCAAGTCCTACATCGACGCCTGCGAGACCAAGGCTGCCGAGCTCATGGAGATGGGCGTTCCGCTCAAGGGCTACAAGCTGGTCGAACGCCGCGCCCACCGGAAGTGGAAAGGCGCTGTCCCCGTGACCGAGAAGGCGCTGCGCGCCAAAGGTTTAACCAAGAAATCTCTCTACAAAGACCCGGCGCTCAAGTCGCCGGCTCAGGTGGAGAAGCTGTTGCCGAAAGATCAGCGATCCGACATCGCCTATCTCTACTCGGCCGAAAGTTCTGGGCACAAGGTTGTGCCGGAAGCCGACCCCGCACCGGCTGCTCGTGCGGGAGCCGCCAGCGATTTCGCTGACGACTGAAACCTTAAAACGAAAGACGTGTAAAATGGCTGAAAAGTCTACAACGGTTAAAACGCCGCTCGCGCGATTGAGCTACGCAAAACTGCACACCCCTGAGCAGACCAAGGATGGCAAGGACAAGTATTCCACCATGCTGATCTTCGAGCCGGGCACCGATCTGTCCGCACTCGAAGATGCCGCTTGGGAAGCAGGGGTCGACTTCTTCGGAAGCGAAAAGAAGATGCCGCTCGGCGTCCGGAAAAAGAAGCTGGAGAAGAGCTCCGGCTGGCCTTTCCGCGACGGCGAAGATCAGGACGGCAAGGACGGCCACGAAGAAGGCGGTCTCTACCTGAATGTCTCGACCTACGGAAAACCCCCCAAGGTGGTCCGGAAGATCAAAGGCGTCATGCACAGCGTCGAAGAGGACGAGATCAAGTCCGGCGACTATGTGAAGGTCATGCTGACCGCGAAGGGTTTCAAGATGGACGGCAATTCCGGGGTGACGTTCTACCTCGGGAACGTCCTGTTCGTGAAACCGGGTGAGGCGCTTGCCGGTGGCGAGACCGATCCCAACGCCGACTTCGACGACGACGATGACAGCGAAGCCGAAGACATCGAAGACGACGACGACGACGACGACGACGACGACGACGAGGCCGAGAAGGCCGCTGCAGCGAAGAAGAAGAAAGCTGCTGCAGCTAAGAAGAAGGCCGAGGAAGAGGACGACGACGACGACGACGACGACGACGACGACGACGACGACGACGACATCCTCTAGGCCTTCGTCAGGCACCAAAGAGAACGCGGGGCGGGTGTGGGGCCCGCCCCGTTTTTCTTCAACACAAAGCAAGTGAGAACACACAATGAAACACATGATGCTCGATCTGGAGACGCTGGGCACCGAGCCCGGCTGCATCATCCTGAGTATTGGCGCGGTAGATTTTGACCCGCTCAGCGGGAAGGTGGGAGAGAACGGCTACTACGCCGTGATCGACATGGACGAACAGCTCGACAAGGGGCTCACGTCAGACCCCGGCACCTTGGCGTGGTGGAAGAAGCAGAACCCCGAGGCCCGCGCGGTATTCGACGAAGAAGGCATCCCCATCAAGGACGCAGTCAAGGGCTTTCGGAAATACTGGGACGACTGCGGCGCCCGCTATGTCTGGGCACACGGATCCGTCTTCGACGTGCCCATCTGGTGCGCGTTGGATCTCAAGCCCCGGTGGAAGTTCTGGGACATCCGTGACACCCGGACAATCTTTGACCTGACCGGCGGCAAGCCCGAACGCGGCGACGGGACGTTCCATAACGCGCTCGACGACAGCATCGCTCAGGCGAAGGGCATCGTCACCGCCTACCGGGCGATCGGCCTTGCACCCAAGCAGGAGGCAAGCTGATGCCGGGGGAAAAGGCAGCGCCCACCTATCTGGGCGACGGCGTCTACGCCAGCTTCGACGGCTTCCAAGTCTGGCTGCATGTGGGCTCGCACGAAGCCCCCGCCGCCGTGGCGCTGGATCCGTCGGTGATCAAAAAACTCAACGCCTATTTCGCGGTGTGCACAGGGGCAGAGAGGGCCTGATCGTGGCAAAAGTCCTCTATTGCGACTTTGAAACACGCTCTCTCGTCGACCTGACGGAAGTTGGCGCCGACATCTACGCGGCAGATCCCTCTACGGAGGCGTGGTGTGTGGCGTATCAGTTCGACGACGGCGAGACGGAGATCTGGATAGAGGGAGAGCCGCTGCCCGAAGATGTGCGCGAGCATGTCGAGGGCGGCGGCCGAGTGTCAGCGTGGAACGTGGCGTTCGAGCTGGCGATCTGGAACAAGGTCATGGCTCCCCGTCATGGCTGGCCAACCTTGAAGCCCGAGCAGTGCGAGTGCTCGATGGCCCGGGCTGCGGGAATGTCATTGCCCCTGTCACTCGACAAGGCCGGGCAGGCGCTCCGGCTCAAAATCAAAAAAGACATGGGCGGCCGTCGTCTCATGCTGCAGATGTCTCGGCCGCGATCTAAGGATCCGCTGGTGTGGTGGGACGACGACGAAGAGAAGAAGCAGAAACTCTATGCGTATTGTAAGCAGGACGTGCGGACAGAATACGCCGTCGGCAAAAAGACGCGCCGGCTGAGCGAAGCAGAGCTCGCCGCATGGCAGCTCGACTACCATATCAACCAACGCGGCATCCCGGTGGATCTGCCCACGGTTCGATTGCTCATTGACTGGTGCAACGAAGAGCGGGCCCGGCTCGACGGTGAGATGCACCGCGTGACCGAAGGCGCGGTCCGGGACTGTTCGGATGTGGCTGGGCTGGCCAAGTTTGCTGGTGTGAAGTCCGTGGCCAAGGCCGCGCTCGAACAGCACCTCAAGAGAGCCAAGGGCGCCAAGCACACCGCGCTCGAACTCCGCCAGTCATTCGCGAAGACCTCAACCAAGAAGCTCGACGCGCTGCTGCGCGGTACGGGGCCCGACGGCAACATGCTCGGCACCTTCCAGTTTTGCGGCGCAGGCTCGACGGGACGTTGGGCCGGGCGGCGCGTCCAAGCCCAGAACCTCCCCCGGCCAGCATATGGTGTGACACAGGAAGAGATCGAGCGCCGGCTTGAGGAGTTCGACTTCGACTCCCTGCAGGACGTCGCTGATTGTTTGCGCGCGATGATCGCTGCGCCCGACGGCAAGACGCTGGTCGCCGGAGACTTTGTGTCGGTCGAGGCGATCGTGCTGGCATGGTTCGCCGACGAGACCTCCGTCCTCGACGTGTTCCGAGACGGCAAGGACCTCTACAAGCAACAGGCCTCCGGCATCTATCGCGTGCCCTACGCCAAGGTGTCGAAGGACCAACGCCAGATCGGCAAGGTCGCGTGTATCGCCGAAGGAGAGCTCGTGCTTACCGATCACGGGCTGATCCCCATCGAGCAAGTTCCGTGTTGCTCTAGGGTATGGGACGGCGTAGCGTGGGTCGCGCATGACGGACCCATCTACAAAGGAATACGCAATGTCATCGAGTACCAAGGGCTACGCGCGACACCGGATCACGCCGTCTGGAGTGAAGCAGGACGACAGGGAACTCTTGAGGGGCTCGCCGGGGCGGGCATTCGACTTGCACAAACCGGAGTGGGTCGGGTTGCAATTCGGCTGGGCGAGGGTGGTGAGCCCGCACTTGGAGAGGAAGAACGGCCGCCTTCTCCTCCGTGTGGTGTGTGTGGGCTGCCACGAAGAGAAACTGGTGGCGCACAACAACCTGCTTTCCGGCAAAACGAACGGCTGCCAAAATTGCTCGCAACCGAGGCGCCTCCCCAAGAAACTGGATCGACGACTGACGGCGGCAAAACAGCGCTGCAGCAACCCGGACAGCCCGGTGTGGGAGAGCTACGGGGGCCGAGGGATCGAATTTCGGTTCTCGTCGGTGCTGGAGGCAGGGCTTTGGATCATGTCAAACTTGGGCTGGTATCCAGAGCAGGAGCTCGACCGGATCGACAACGACGGCCACTACGAAGCAGGCAACTTGCGCTGGGCGACACGTGCGCAACAGAATTCAAACAAGCGGACGAGCAAGTTGCCCGAGGGGTGGAAATACAACCCGGAGCTGTGGCCCTACGCCGAGAACACGGTCAAACGGAAGTTGCGCGAGGGCAAGACCCAGCACGAGATACTGCGCGAAGCGGAGCGGGCGGTGCAGGAGAAGCGCAAAGGTTGGCGGAGCATAAGAGACAGGCTCGCGTCTATGACCTCTTGAATTGCGGCCCACGCCATCGGTTCACTGTGTCGGGGGTGCTCGTCCACAACTGCTTGGCGTTGGGCTATCAGGGGGCCTACGGTGCGTTCGTATCCATGGCCGCGGTCTACGGCATGGACGCGCTCGAAAAACATTTCGTGGAGGGCATCGTCAAGAGCTGGCGCGCGGCCAACCCGAAGATCGTGCAACTCTGGGAAGACACCGAGGAGACCGCATTCAAGGCGTGCAAGCGCCCCGGGAAGTGGTTCAGCATTGGCCGGTCCCCGAAGATGATGCACAAGCACGGCCACCTCTGGATGAAGCTGCCCTCTGGGCGCAATCTGTGTTTCCCCAAGGCACGCATCCGCGAGATCGAGAAGCCATGGGGCCGCGGCGACGCGATCGTGTATCAGGGCGAGAATTCCTACACCCGCAAAGTTGAGTGGCTGAGCACCTATGGCGGGAAGCTCGTCGAGAACCTCGTGCAGGCCACCGCCCGCGAGCTCCTGCTCAACGCCATGCACAACGTCACAGATTACGGGTTCGATATCGTGCTCCACGTGCACGACGAGATCTGCTGCTTGGTAGAAGAGCGCCGCATCAACGACGGGACACTTGATCGCTTTCTCGCGCTTCTGTGTAAGCTCCCCGACTGGGCCGAAGGCATGCCACTGCGCGCCGAAGGCTGGGTCGGCAAAAGATTTCGGAAGGATTAGAGGACGTAACCATGACGATATCGCGACGCAAGGTGAGCGCCAAAGGCTCGGCCAAGAATACTATCCGGGCAATACAGACAGAGTATGCCGGGCACTGGTTCCGATCCCGGCTCGAAGCCCGCTGGGCCATCTACCTCGACGCACTTGGTCTGACGTGGACCTACGAGGCCGAAGGCTACGCCATGACCTACAACGGCCAGCCGGTGAACTACCTCCCCGACTTCTGGGTCAAGGAATGGAAGTGCTTCATGGAGATAAAGGGCGGCATCCTGCGTGACGAAGACCGCCTCAAGGCCACCGCACTGGCCGCCATGACCAACAAAGAAACCCACGGTGTGCTCATGGCCGGCGGGATCCCAGAGATGTCGGACCCTCGTTCTCCTTTTGTTCTTTTTACGGGGGCTGCAGACGATCCGCAGAAAGTCGCTGTGATACCCAGCGATCAGGAGTTTAAGGGCCGCGGCCCGACGATCTCGCTCAAGGGCTGGCGGATCATTATCAACCCGGACATCGACGCGCCGGTAATCAAACACAAAGACCGCATGATGCAGGCACTCGACAAGGCTCGTCGCGCGCGGTTCGAACACGGGGAAAAAGGATAGATCATGGCCGACACGACAAAGACACTGCGCCGGCGATACGCCGATGCGCTGCTCGCCAAGGGGCTGCGGGCATTCCCGCTCAAGTCCAACAGCAAAATGCCCGCCCGGAAGGGCTGGCAAGAGCAAGCCGCGGCCCGGGATCCAGCGCCATGGGCCAACGGACGCGACCGCAACATCGGGGTGGCCACGGGTGGTCGGCTCATGGTTGTGGACATCGACATGAAGAACGACGTGGACGGCGAAGCCAACTGGGCAGCACTAGGGGTGCCCGAGAGCGCCTTTCAGGTGCGCACGCCCACGGGTGGCCGGCACATCTACTATTCGCTGCCGCGCGCATGGGCCGGGAAGGTCCGAAACTCGGCATCGAAGCTGGCGAAAGGCGTCGATGTGCGTGGCGAGGGCGGCTACGTGGCCGGGCCCGGGACAGAACTCGACGGCAAGATGTACGCGGTGATCAACAAAGGCGCGGCGATCGAGCGGGCGCCCAAGAAGCTGCTGGCCCTGCTCAAGAAGTCCCCGACGCGTGACGACCGGGAGCGGGAGCGGGAGAAAGAGAGCGGGGTCAAGCTCGACACGGAGGGGGCCGTTGCGCAGGCCGAAGACTATTTGTCGAACAATGCTCAGGAGAGCATCGAAGGCGCGGGCGGCAACGAGAACGCATTCGGTGTGGCTGCGCGGGTGCGCGATATGGGGATCTCCCGGGAGCGATGCGTGGATCTCATGCTCGGCGACTGGAATGAGCGCTGCTCGCCACCATGGGGCGCGAAGGAACTCGATGTCGTGGTGCGCAACGCGTATCGCTACGCCACCGGGAAGCTGGGGGGCGACACGCCCGAGGTCCAGTTCGCAGACGAGCCCGATAGCGCTGCGCCTGTTCGGCGCAAGCCCTCGCGCGTTGAGGCTATGAATGACCGCTACGCGCTGGTCTCGATCGGCGGCAAGCACGCCATCGTCGAAGAATATCTGGATGACAAGGGCCGGGAGCGGATCGAGACCTATTCGGAGCCCACCTTTCACCGCATGACGGTGGACCAGCGATACACAGACGACGACGGCAATGTGCACTATGTGTCAAAAGAGTGGATCATGTCCCCCACCCGGCGGACCTTCCGCGGGCTCACCTTCGACCCCTCGCAGGTCGGGGCCAGCAACGGGCGATACAATCTCTGGAAAGGGTTCCACTACGCGCCGCTGGCGGGGGTGGGCCAGAAGGCTGCCCGGAAGAAGTGTTCTCTATTTCTCGGCCATATTTTGGAGGTGGTGTGCGCTGGAGACCAGAAATCCTACGCGTGGCTGCTCAACCATTTCGCGCATCTGGCGCAGTACCCCGCACGAAAGCCAGAGACGGCGATCGTCGTCGTCGGCAAGAAAGGGGCCGGCAAGTCACTCATGTTCGACGTCATCGGCCAGCTGGTGCGCGACAACTACGTGATCACGGCAGACAAGCGCATGATGCTGGGGAACTTCAACTCACACATGGAAAACGTGCTGGCCTTCCAGTTCGAGGAAGCGTTCTGGGCAGGGGACAAGTCGGCCGAAGGGAAGCTCAAGCTCCTGATAACCGGCAAGCACCACATCATCGAGCGCAAGGGCTACGAGCCCTTCACGGTGCCCAACTTTGCCCGGATATATATCACGTCAAACGAGGGCTGGGTGGTGCCAGCGTCCACTGACGAGCGCCGGTTCACTGTGCTCGAATGCTCGGATGGGCGCATCGGCGACAAGGCCTATTTCAACGCGATCTATGCGCAGTTGGAAAGCGGGGGAGGGGAGGGCTATCGCGCGCTCATGACATACCTACTGGCGGTGAAGGTAGACAAGACGGCCGTGCACGTGCCGCTCGTCACAGCAGCGCTGTCCGAGCAGAAGGTGGCCTCTCTGGACCCGCACGCCCGGTGGATGATGTCGTCCCTGATCGAGGGCCAGTGGATGGAGCTCGAAGGGCGTGGGAATTTCCATGATCGCGATGACGCCGGGTTCGGGGGACGGGTCGGGGTGCACGAGCTTTATGAAGCGTATCGGCGGTTCGCGAACGACCTTGGTTTCCGATACCCGGGAGACGTCAGCGCGTTCGGCAGTCAAATGAAAACCATCTTCGGGAAGCACTTGATGCGGAAGCGTTCGACGGTCGGGGGCACGCGTCGGGTGTACTATTATGTGATCCCAGACCTCGAAAAAACCCGAAAAATTTTCGAAGAGTGGTTCGGATCGGAGATAAATTGGGACGAATAAGTTGGAATTCGAACTTATTTTGGAGAAAAAGTTCTGGAAAAGGGTTTTCCGGAACTTTTTTTTTGGCCCAAATAAGTTGGGATTTGAACTTATTTTGGCCAAAAAATCTTTTTTTTTGGGGGTGCCGGCCGCGAACTCTCTGAAGAGGGGGCAGCGGCGTCTTCGGGTTTCGTTTGTTTTCAAGGGGTTGCCCACTTAACCCTATTCCCCCCACGGCTGAGTTGCTGTGTTTTTATACGGGCCACGGTTTGGAATAATTATTCTTTTATAGCTGTGTCTCCTATACTTATTATTTCTTTAAGGAAGAGAGGGTAAATAGGGCAGCTCACTGAAAACAAACGAAAAAAAAATGCCCCCTTAGAAAAATCCAAGGGGGCACAAGGGGGCAGGCTCGATCGCTGGTCAGATCAGCCATTGGGACAGGAAGAAGCTCGTGGCGGCGATCATCGCGAAGGCTGTGACCCCGGTCAGCAGGCCGCCCCACCAGTAGTCTTTCGGGGAGAGGCTGTCGGGATGCGTGATCGGCGCCCCGAGCATGGACGTGACCCGCACGATCGGTCCGGGCCGGGCAATGTTTGTGGGCGGCGCCGCCCCAACCGTAGTCATCTCTCGCGCTGTGCGCCGGAACAGTGTTCGGGGCACGCCTTCCTCGCGGAGCAGGTCTTCCATCTCCCGGACGGCTTCGAGAGCTTGTATGACCACGAGTTTGTCGTGGTCGGGTATTTTGTCGGGGTGCGGACAAGGGTTGCGCAGGGCCCAGTTCACGATGCGCAGGGGCACTCCTTCTTTGGGGAGCGTGTTGAGCAGGTGACGGCATCCGTCTTGGGCTTTTTCGATCTGGGTCGTTCCGGACATCAGGCGTCTCCATTGGGGCGGTAGTTTTCGAGGAAGGCGAGGACATCGTTCATCCGTTGCCGGACTTCTTCGGCGGGGGTTGAGGCTGTCGGCTGAACTGCGTCGAGTATGAGCTCCAGAAATAGTCGGCTCTGGGATGCTTTGGACCGGAAGGTGTGCTCGCACAGGGTGTTCAACCCCGTCATGTACGCGCCGGTCAGCGGCACGCCCACGAGCTTGGTGTCACGTTCGGACATGTTGGGTTTCTCCATTGGTTGGAAAATATTGGGAGCAGCAGGATTGCTGCCCCCGGATCACATAGCGCGGCGGGGTGTTACAGCACCCCCTCGCTGATCAGGAGCTTGGCCAGAGAGGCCCGGTTGTCGCCGGTGTAGCGGCGCCCGGTGTCGCGATCCATGTAGTGCCAGCCGGCGGGATCGCTGTATTTGACGGCTCCGATCGCCTCGTTGAGACGCGCATCGTCCTGCGGCTTTTGCGGGTTCTTCTTCGGGAGCCAGCCTTCTTCCATTGCGGTGTTGAGTAGTGCGCTGAGCACGGTTCGTTCGAGGTTGGATTTCTCGGCCCCGCTGGATCGGATCGCGACCTCGTGCAGGGTGGCCAGCCGGTTGGCGCGGATGCGTTCCATCTGCGTGACGGATTTGTCGTCGTAGCTATCGCGCAACATGAAGCGCTCGCCCGGCCGTCTGATCAGCGCGTCACAGGCCGCCACGATCTCTTCGCCAAGGTTCAAGACCACATACGGGCGGGTCTTTTTTGGATCCATAAGGTCAGGGTTGTAGTGCGCGGCCCAGCGCAAGCGGGACAGGGCGAAGACGTCGTCCCCGTATCCGCCGGCCCGATCGGCCATATTGTCGTAATTGTCCCGGATGACCTTGATAGCCCCCATGTCGCCGACGTCTTCCAGCTTGGCGACGAGCGCGGATTTCTTGAAGGCGCCGATGAAAAGGGTGTTGGCGAAGGTGCGGATGTTTTTTACAGGGCTCCCGCTGTTTTCGTCGGCGACCCAGAGGGCCAGCTCTTTGATCAGGAAGGCGGCCTGCTTTTTCGATACAGACACATAGTGCTCGCCGGCGGTCAGCTGCATTCGCAGTCGGGAGCCGTCGTCGGGGTGCAGCTGCGATCCGCAGTATTGCGTCAGGGAGATAGTTTTGTCGGCGGAGGTTTGGGGTGGCACGCTTGGATAATCTGTGGACATGGCTTTGTCTTTCTCTGTTGGCTGGAAAATATTGGGAGCAGCAGGATTGCTGCCCCCTGTACCGTTGGGAACTACGTGTTGAATTGAACCGACACGATCTCTCCGAAGGGAGGGTCTCCCGAGATGAATGCCCCGGTGCTGGCCCAGATGACCGGGCAGTCAGGTTGCGCGGGCCAGTTGAAGTCGCCGCCATCCGTGAACACGATGATGACGTCGAAGTCGTCGAGCAGACCGAGCTCGGCAGCTTTCCGGAAAGGTGCCCGGAAGTCGGTGCCGCCCCGGCGCTTGCGCTTGAGCTCGGGCATGTCGCCCCGGTCCAGCACTTCGGGCTCAGAGGCCTTCGTGTCGAACTGTATCAACGTCATGCACTCCGGCTGGAGCTCCTCGCAGATGTCCATTGTATCGGCCATCGCTTGGTTGAACTCGGCCGCACTCATGGAGCCCGACGCGTCGGTGAACACCGCCACATGGCCCAGACCTTCAAGGTACACAGACGGCATCAGGATCGGGCCGGACAAGTGCATCCGGTTGGGCCGATCGAAGGTGTAGTCGGAGGGCACGTAGTCAACCAGCAGGTCGCGCAACACGTCTTTCCAGTCCTGCGAGGGGCCGCCGTCGCCTGTCACGCTCTCTACAATGCCGTAGGGAGCGTCACCACGGCCCTTTGAGGTCATTTCGGCCATAACCACGGCCTGAGTGATCTCAAGCTCCTCCTCGGCCTTCTCTGTGGACGTGGCGGCGCCTCC
>Ga0222634_1000223_pt1 | contig 33291 bp, 29 predicted proteins | sample AntAcemetageno50_FD_179807 | JGI IMG/M metagenome (GOLD analysis project Ga0222634, IMG submission 179807) | Saline water microbial communities from Ace Lake, Antarctica - #50 | ecosystem: Environmental > Aquatic > Non-marine Saline and Alkaline > Saline | place: Antarctica: Ace Lake | collected... | reverse complement strand
GCTACATCGCAACCGACGACACTCTAAAGATGTTGGAACAAGAAAACAGAATTGCCTTCCGTTACGTGGAAAACAACCCCAACGGGTCAATGAATGACATTGCCGGAATCACAAACGAACGCGGCAATGTAGTGGGTCTGATGCCTCACCCGGAGCACGCGGTTGAAGCAGGCTTTGGTCCAGACACTCCAACAGCAATGCGCTCTGGCATAGACGGGCTTTTGTTCTTTGAAAGCGTTCTAAAAATGGTGGTGAATTCTTAAAGTTGTTTAACTCAAAAAAGCTAGAACCAAGCGGCGTCGACACGACCGACAATGCCAGCACCGAGCCAGATAAAGAACAGCCCTGGCAAGAACTCGGACTCAAACAGGACGAGTACGAAGAAATAAAAAAGATTCTTGGTCGCAGACCAACCTCCTCGGAGTTAGCCATGTATTCGGTCATGTGGTCCGAGCACTGCAGCTACAAGTCCTCAAAGATCTACCTTCGCCAGTTCGGTGAGAAGGTCACGCCTGAGATGAAGAAATACCTCATGGTTGGCATGGGTGAAAATGCCGGCGTAGTAGATATCGGCGAAGGCCTGGCCGTCACCTTCAAGGTTGAAAGCCATAACCACCCCAGCTTTATCGAACCTTTCCAGGGCGCAGCAACCGGTGTCGGCGGAATTGTTCGTGACATCTTGTCAATGGGAGCAAGACCAATTGCAATCATGGACCAGCTTCGCTTCGGTGCCCCTACCCACCCGGATACTGCCCGCGTTGTCCACGGCGTAGTGGATGGCATCAGCTTCTATGGCAACTGCCTAGGTCTACCAAACATCGGTGGCGAAACAGTCTTTGACAGTGTCTACCAGGGAAACCCTCTAGTAAACGCCCTATCCATTGGCTCAATGAAGCACGAAGACCTCAAGCTTGCCAAGGCGTCAAACCCAGGCGACTTAGTTATTTTGTTCGGAGCCAGAACCGGCGCCGATGGAATCGGCGGCGTTTCGGTCCTAGCCTCAGAAACCTTCGAATCAACCGGCCCAACCAAGCGTCCAGCAGTTCAGGTCGGCGACCCATTTGCCGAGAAGGTTTTAATTGAGTGCTGCCTGGAGCTTTTTCACGCGGGAGTAGTTGCTGGAATTCAAGATCTAGGTGGTGCTGGAATCTCCTGCGCAACATCAGAGCTTGCTTCTAACGGTGGCAAGGGCATGCGAGTTCAGCTAAAGAACGTGCTGCTGCGCGATGAGTCACTGACCCCAGAAGAGATTCTGATGTCAGAATCCCAAGAGCGCATGTGTGCAGTGGTACCAAAGAAGAAACTAAAAGAATTCGAAAAGATTGTCCAGAAGTGGGAAGTGGAGTACTCAGTACTCGGAGACGTAATCGACGAAGACCGGCTGTATATCAACTGGGGTCACGAAGAAATCGTCAATGTGCCACCAAGGACCGTCGCCCACGATGGCCCGGTCTATGAGCGGCCAGTTGCCTACCCCTCCTACCAAAACGAACTCAATGAAAACACCTCGGCAAAGCTTCCAAGGGCTAAAAACGCAACCGAGCTAGCAACCCAGCTCATGCGGCTAATTGCAACGCCGAATCAAGCTGACAAGAGCTGGATCACGGCTCAATATGACAAGTACGTAGGCGGCAATACGGCTTTGTCTATGCCGGATGATTCCGGCATGGTCCGAGTCTCTGAGGAATCAGGACTCGGTGTTGCCCTAGCGACAGACGCCAACGGAAAGTACGCCTACCTAAACCCCTACGAGGGAGCCAGGCTCGCACTCGCCGAAGCCTATAGAAACGTTGCTGTCACCGGAGCAGTTCCAAGAGCAGTAACTAACTGTCTGAACTTTGGTAGCCCTGAAAACCCAGAAGTTATGTGGCAATTCAAGGAAGCAACTGCCGGCCTTGCCGATGCCTGCCTTGAACTTGGCATCCCGGTAACAGGTGGAAACGTTAGCTTTTATAACCAATCGGGCGATGTCGCCATCTACCCAACCCCAGTGGTTGGTGTCCTGGGTGTTATTGACGATGTCGCAAGAAGAATCCCTTCCGGTTGGCAAGATGATGGCAACAACATCTACCTTCTCGGAACCACCTATGACGAACTGGATGGTTCAGCCTGGGCCAAAGACATTCATGACCACCTAGGTGGTCAACCGCCAAGGGTGGACCTAGCAAAAGAGAAACTGCTCGCGGATCTATTACATGGCGCGAGCATTCAAGGTCTTATCGAATCCGCGCACGATCTTTCGGAGGGTGGTCTTGGCATCGCAGTGCTAGAAGCATCGCTTCGGTTCAACGTTGGTGCCAGAATCTGGCTCGGTGACATTCTTGATCGCGATGACATAGACCAAACAGCCGCCTTGTTCTCAGAGTCACAGAGCAGGGTGCTAGTCAGCGTTGGGCGAGAAGACGACGTGAAGTTCCAAGCCCTTTGCGAAGCAAGAGGCGTACCTTGTCTTCGCGTCGGTGTTACCGATGCGACTTCAGGACTAGTAGAGATCAAAGACATTGCAGACCTAAGACTTGACGATATTCGTCAGGGTTGGTCTGCTGTGATGTCTGAGCTGTTTGGCTGACCTTCCCTGCTAAAGGGTCGATCTAAATACTCGAGCCATTTTGGTTTTTTCTCTCCATTTTCCTCATGACGGCCCACACACCTCGGCCCTTTTGTCAACGGTGTCGATTCACAGGTTGCCCTGTTAGCGTGAAAAGACAACGCAACTCCATCACGAGAAGGAGAAGCCATGAAGGCAGTACAGTATCGCGAAATAGGAAAAGGTCCCGAGGTTGTAGAGATTGACAAGCCCGAACCAACCGCAGGTCAAATCCGTTTGAAGGTGACCGCTGCAGGATTGTGTCACTCCGACTGGTTCCTAATGAATCTTCCTGAAGAGCAGTACATCTATGGTTTCCCGCTAACCCTGGGCCACGAGGGCACAGGAGTAGTTGACAAGCTTGGCGAAGGTGTCGATGGTGTCATAATCGGAGACCCCTATGCCATTTATGGCCCATGGGGTTGTGGCTTATGTCACGCCTGCTCCCAGGGAGCCGAAAATTACTGCCCTCACGCAGCCGAGCTGGGCATTACCCCTCCAGGTCTTGGAGCACCGGGCGCAATGGCCGAATTTGTCATAGTTGACGACAAGCGTCACCTAGTCCCCCTAGGAGACCTAGACCCAGTTCAGACAGTGTCACTCACGGATGCCGGACTAACCCCATATCACGCAATCGTAGCTGCCATAGATAAGCTCACTCCTGGCTCCACAGCAGTAGTAATTGGTGTTGGCGGACTAGGCCATGTTGGAGTGCAGATTCTTCGCACACTGTCACAAGCCACAATCATTGCCCTCGATGTAACCGAGGAGAAACTAGAGCTAGCTACAGCAGTCGGAGCTCACCACACCGTGATCTCATCAGAGGGTGCCGTGGACAAGGTGCGCGAGCTAACCGGTAGCTATGGTGCTGAAGCAGTCTTCGACTTCGTAGGCGCCCCACCAACCACCGAACTAGCCAGGCAAATGGTTGCGATCAACGGCTTCATCCACATTGTTGGAATCGGTGGCGGAACCCTTCAAACCGGTATGTTCTCAACACCATTCGGAGCCAGCGTTCGTGCGCCATTGGGGCACGCGAAGCAAACTCATGGAGGTGCTAGACCTCGCACGATCCGGAGCTCTAACTGTGCATGTTGAGCAGTTCGCAATAGAAGATGCAGTCGAGGCATATCACAAGCTGCATGAGGGCACCAGCGGTCGAGCCGTCATCGCCTTCTAAGACGCTCACAACAGCTAAAGACTCTATGTCCATGCATCAATAACACCTGTGCATGGACATAGAATCGCTGTTCAAGGACTAAGAAATTCGGCTACTCTCACCACAGTCCGCCCCGCGTTTTGGCCCCCACGTTTATCCCACTTTGACGGCAAGGGACAGCTGATCTCGGCCCAACTATTCACCCAGATGGTAATTCAATCTCGCAATGCATAAGAGTTATTTCTTGGGCGTTAGTCTCTCCAGTATTTTCACATGTCCAGGCTCAAGTTCCGCGAGCGATCGAACCCCAAGTAGCTTCATAGTTCGGACCATATCGCTCTGCAGGATGGTGATCATTTTATCCACACCCTCACGGCCACCGGCCATTAATCCATAAAGATAGGCTCGACCTACCAGCGTGAACTTGGCGCCCTTGGCGATGGCGGCAATGATGTCTGCACCGTGCATTATTCCGGTGTCAACATGAACCTCTGCATCCTTACCAATGGATTTCACTGTTTCTGGTACTAGGTGAAACGGGATTGGTGCACGGTCCAATTGACGACCCCCATGGTTTGAAAGCACCACCGCATCAGCACCCGCTCTTACCGCCAATTTTGCATCTTCAACGTTCTGGATTCCCTTTACGACCAGCTTGCCCTTCCACTGTTCACGGATCCACTTTAGGTCATCAAATGTGACGGTTGGATCAAACATTTTGTCCAACAACTCAGCTACCGTGCCGTTCCAGCTGTCAAGAGAGGCGAATTTCAAAGGGTCTGTGGTTAAAAAGTTAATCCACCAAGCCGGTCTTGGCAACGCGTTGATTACTGTGCCAAGGGTCAGTGCGGGAGGAATTGTCATGCCGTTTCGCTTATCGCGGAGGCGTGCTCCTGCCACAGGAACATCTACCGTCAGCATCAGGGTGTCAAAATCGGCAGCTGCTGCGCGTGCGATCAAGGCCATGCTCTTGTCACGGTCCTTCCACATGTATAGCTGAAACCAGTTGCGCCCAGACGGGGATGCCTCGGCAACTTCTTCAATCGAACGAGTTCCCATCGTAGAAAGCGAAAACGGTATGCCTGCGGCCTCCGCCGCCTGGCAGCCAGCGATTTCACCCTCAGTGTTCATCATTCGAGTAAAGCCAGTCGGCGCAATCCCAAATGGCATTGCCACTTTCTTACCCAGCACAATGGATGACAGATCCACATCTGACACGTCACGCAATATTCTCGGTTGAAACTCAATGTCCTCGAACGCCTGACGGGCACGAGCAAGAGAGATTTCCTGATCTGCTGAACCATCTGTGTAATCGAAAGGCGCAGTCGGGGTGCGGCGTTTTGCAATATCGTGCAAGTCATAAATAGTGTGCGCCTCTTTTAACCTACGCTCCGTCGCGTTCCAAGTTGGAGACTTAAACTTCATCAGCTGTGCCAGATCCATTGGGTTTGGTATGCGGCGTTTGATTTTTCCCATTATGTTTCTCCTGTGGTGATCGGGCTAAATTTCTTTATCTCGAAACTCTTTGCAATTAGTGCGCGAACGTCTTCAAGCGTTCCCTTGATTACTCCTGCCGCACGGGCTTGAACTACCAAATTTCCGATTGCAGTTGCCTCGACTGGACCAGCAAAAACCTCGAGCCCAGTTTTATTTGAAATAAGTTGATTTAGAAGTTCATTTTGCGAGCCCCCGCCAACGATGTGAATGCGCTCTATCTCGTTTCCGGTAAGAGATTCCAGCTCACTGATCACATCAACATATTTTGCGACAAGAGAGTCGAAAATCACTCGAGCTATTTCCGGTTCAGTTTGTGGAATGCTTTGGCTGCTCGCTCTGCATGCTTCCTTAATTCTCTGAGGCATGTCGCCAGGTGCCAAAAATTCCTGGTTGTTGACATCGATTACGGAGGTCTTGGCGATTCTTGAAGCACCGTCTATGAGTTCTCGTAGCTCGTATGTGTTCCCAGACTGACGCCATTTTCTGGAACATTCTTGAAGCAGCCAAAGCCCTGTGACATTTTTTAGAAAACGTATTCTTCCGTCTACTCCACCTTCATTTGTAAAGTTTGCTACGCGTGCTGCCTCCGTAAGTATTGGCTGCTCCAGCTCTACGCCTAAAAGGCTCCAGGTTCCACTTGAGATAAAAAGCGAATTTGGCTTGGTGCTCGGAACGGCAACAAATGCAGATGCCGTGTCATGCGAACCAACAGTCACAACTTGCGTCGAAGAGTCTAACCCTGTTTTTTCCTGAACTTCTGGAGTGATTCGTCCAAGGTATGTTCCATCTGCTACAACATCAGCAAGCAGTCTTATCTGCAAATTAAGTTTTTGTATCAATTCGATGTTCCAAGAATTTCGGACTGGGTCCAACAGGCCGGTGGTTGAGGCATTCGTGCGTTCAGTCAGCTGCACACCGCTAAGCCAAAAATTAAATAGGTCAGGAATTAGTAAAGCCTTATAGCTTTTATCCAACAGGGACGGCTGCTCGGTTTGATCGACTGAAAGTTGATAGAGCGTGTTAAATGGAAGAAACTGCAATCCCGATTTTCTATATAGTTCCCGCGCGCTTATTTTGGTCTCGACTATTGATACTCCGCGGACATTACACTCGTCGCGATAGTGACGAGGCTCGCCAATTAGATTTCCATCTTGGTCGATAAGTCCGTAGTCAACGGCCCATGCATCGACCCCAACACTGAGTATATTTTCGCCGGCAAGTTTCGATAGGCCCTCAAAGACATTAGCCTTCAAGGATTCGATGTCCCAGTAGATTCTGCCATCTCTGCTTATTGGGTCATTGCCAAACCTGTGAATTTCTTCGTACTCAATCCTTTCCTCTGAAATCCTGCCAATAATCACCCTCCCACTAGACGCACCTAAGTCAACTGCGACAAAGGATTTTTGCTGGGTCACTGACTTTTACCTTAGGAACGCAGCCGCTATGCCGCCATCAACTGGAATGTGAAGGCCTGTGGTGAGATTTAACTCTCCAGCAGTTAGCGCCAGTACTGCGTTCGCAATATTTTCTGGCAGCACCTCTCTTTTTAAGATCGTGCGCTGCGCATAGAAATTTCCTAGGTCCTTTTCAGGTATTCCATACACCGCTGCCCTTGAGGCACCCCAACCACCTGCAAATATTCCGGAACCGCGCACCACTCCGTCCGGATTTATTCCATTTACACGAATTCCGTGCTCCCCCAACTCTGCCGCGAGCAGGCGAACTTGATGCGACTGGTCAGCCTTAGTTGCAGCGTAGGCAATATTATTCGGACCGGCGAAAACAGAGTTCTTGGATGAAATGTAAATAATGTCCCCACCCATGGCCTGAGGAGCCATAATCTTTGCAGCCTCTCTGGAAACCAGAAAAGACCCCTTAGCCATAACGTCGTGTTGCAAGTCCCAGTCTTGTTCGGTCGTTTCTAACAACGGTTTAGAAAGTGAGAGACCCGCGTTATTTACCACCAGATCAACACCTCCATAGGCTAAGCAGGCATTTTGAAATGCTGCAGATACATCCTTTTCCTTGGTAACGTCCATCTTGACTGCAATCGCCACATCTGAGCCCCCAGAACTCTGAGCCAACAGACTTGCCTCCTCCAAGTTGAGGTCAGCAATAACGACGCAAGCACCCTCATCAACCAATCTCGCGACGATGGCCTTTCCGATACCGCTTGCACCGCCGGTCACTAAAGCCACCCGTCCAGTCATAGCTCGTGACTTCGGCATCCGTTTCAATTTCGCCTCTTCTAGGGACCAGTATTCGATGCGGAACTTCTCTTGGTCGGAAATTGGCTCGTACGCTGAAATTGATTCAGCGCCTCGAATTACATTTATAGCGCTTAGGTAAAACTCCCCAGCTAATCTTGCTGCTTTTTTATCGGACCCGAAGGAGAACATCCCAACTCCAGGAACTAAAATTATTGCCGGATCAGACCCTCGCATCGGAGGCGAATCTTTGGTGGCGTATGACTGGTAGTACCGCTCGTAGTCTTCCCGATACCGCTGATGAACAGACTTAATTTGGTCAATGACATTGTCTATTGGTGAACTGTCGTCAAGGTCTAAAACCATCGGCCATACTTTGGTTCTTAGAAAATGATCCGGACAACTTGTGCCGAGAGCCGCTAATCGATTCAAACTAGGGGATTCCATAAACGAAAGAACCTCCTTGCTGTCACTGAAGTGCCCAATTGCAGGCCTATCTGTAGACGCAATACCTCGTAGAAGTGGTGCCAGCTGCCCAGCCCTCCCTCTTCGAGTGACTGCTCTGGACGATCTAAGTTCTTTAGGATTTATGTCAAGGGGATTCTTTCTGCCGCTTTGAACAATGTAGCGTTCTGCCCTTTTTATTATCCAGAGCGAATTTTCCTCGCACTCTTGACTGGTTTCCCCCCAAGAGGTGAGTCCGTGCCCGCCGAGTATGCAACCAATAGCGTCAGGATTTTGTTGCTTCAGATTTCGTATATCCAGCCCCAATTGAAAGCCAGGGCGACGCCAAGGAACCCAAATGACCTTGTTGCCATAGATTTCTTTTGTTATTCGTTGTGAATCTCGAGCCGTAGCAATCGAAATGACGCTGTCTGGATGAAGGTGGTCGATATGCTGGGCCTCCACCATGGCGTGCATTGCGGTGTCAATTGACGGAGCCGCCCCGGCTGTTCCTTGAAGACAATAATCGAACAGCCCGACCATTTGGTCTTCCTGTTCTACTCCTACATAAGCGTACTCCAAGCTCCTTAACCGGTCCATGCGAAGCACAGACAAGCCAGATTCATTAAGCGTTCCGAGGTCACCGCCAGAACCTTTGACCCACATAAGCTCGATTAGCTCGCCAGTCACTGGGTCCTTAGCAAAGCCTTTGGCGCTCGTATTACCTCCAGCGTAATTGGTGTTTTTTGGGTTTGACCCCAGTCGATTCGATCTAGCCAATAACTGTTCAGAAATGCTCATAGTTGTTTACGCATCCCATCCAGACTGAACTCCGTTTTGTCTTGATTCGACTATTTTCTCCGCATAGCCTGAAGATAAATAAGTACCCATGGCATCCCTTGGAAGACCGCGGCTCTCTCTCCATTCAGCCAGCTCCTGCCGAACATCCGTTTGGTAAGCATCCATAAATATGTCATTCGCGAGCATCACGTCGCCCGATCCTTGCGCAGCAGCGAGCGCCTGAGAGTCAACCAGTAGAGCCCTCGCAGTCATTTCTTGAACGGTAAGCACGGATCTAATTTGACCGGGAATGATGGCCTCTACGTTGTGGCACTGATCCAGCATAAATGCGACCGAGGATGCCTTCTCAAGCCCACCTCCCCTAGCTACCTCGTACAAAATCCTAAAGAGCTGAAAAGGGTCGGCGGCTCCAACGATCAAATCATCATCGGCGTAAAAACGGGAGTTGAAATCAAACGATCCAAGCCTATTTAGCCTTAGAAGCTGCATCGCAATGAACTCCACGTTGGTTCCAAGAGCATGGTGGCCGGTGTCGAGACAGACCATGGCACGATCCCCGAGAGCCACCACCTGTGCAAGGGCGCTCCCCCAGTCGGGAACATCAGTGTGGTAGAAAGCTGGCTCGAAGAACTTGTATTCCAAAACAAGTCTCTGATTCTTCGAGATTTGCTCGTAAATCTTTGAAAGCGACTCAGAAAGAAGGTCCTGCCTTCGTCTCATGTCATCCTGGCCAGGGTAATTTGTTCCATCGGCTAGCCATATTTTTAAATCTTTTGATCCTGTCTTGGACATAATATCGATGCATCTAATGTTGTGATCAATAGCTTTTTGGCGGATCTTGGAATCCGGATTGGTCAAAGAGCCGAGCTTGTAGTCGACATCCTGAAAAGTGTTCGAGTTTATAGTCCCAATCTTTACGCCAAGGCCCTCGGCACGAGCAAGCAGTCCGGCGTAGTCGTCAACCTCATCCCAAGGAATGTGTAAAGCGACGCTGTTCGCCAAGCCAGTAAGACGGTTAACCTCAGCGGCGTCCTCGATTTTCTCGATCGGACCCCTCGGCGCTCCAGAGTGAGGAAACACCTTGAACCTAGTCCCGGAGTTCCCGTAGGCCCAAGAGGGCACTTCAATTTCCAGCCTAGATAATATCTCGAGATGCCCTTTAGATAGTCTGTGCGCCATGAGTTCTCCCAAAGTTGAATCGTTTCAATTTATAAGAGAAAGTTAGCGTTTTTTTCACACTTACGCAAACTAAATTGCCCTTATCGATCTCAATCTTGAAGAGCGCTTTCCTTAAACCCTAGACTTAGAAATGAAAAAAGGAGACTAAATGCATGGCGCCGAAAAGCATGAGCAGCACAGTATCCAAGATGTTGCAAAACTGGCGGGAGTGTCCCTTGGGACTGTCTCAAATGTCCTAAACCACCCCAATCGTGTTCGAGCATCAACACTCGAAAAGGTACGTGTAGCAATTGGTCAACTCGGCTACGTTAGGAACGATGCTGCCAGACAGCTGAAGGCTGGTAAATCCAAAGTAGTTGGTCTACTTGTGCTTGATTTTGCTAACCCTTTCTTCTCCGCTCTGATTCGAGGGGCAGAAAACACAGCCGTCAAACGCGGATATCAGGTCATAGTTGGAAGCAGTGGAAGCAGTGAAGCCCGGGAGAAAAGTTATCTCAAAATGTTCCAAGAGCAAAGGCTTTCCGGCGTTTTACTCAGCCCGACTGGAAACATGGTCAAGGCGGTGGGGCGACTCCGAGCAATGAACATTCTTAGCGTGATTGTTGATGCAAAGTCGTACGACAACCTTTCCTGCTCTGTTTCAGTGGATGACGTCTTTGGGGGCAGGCTAGCGGTTGCCCACCTCATAGAATTAGGAAAGACTCGAATTGCATTTGTGGGTGGTTCCATCAAGATAACTCAGGTAGCAGACCGATACCTAGGAGCAAAACAGTCCGTAGACGAAAGTCCTGGAGTGTCACTCGACCGATGGGAAGCAAAGTCCATGGAATTCGCTTCGGGAAGAGAAGTGGGGTTTGAGATACTCAAGCTAGTTCCCGATGCTAGGCCAGATGCCATTTTCGCAGCGAACGACCTACTGGCGGCCGGGATCATGCAAGCCTTCTCCTCGCGAAATTCTTCCATAACACCGGAAGAAATCGCAATAGTTGGTTTCGATGACAGTTTTGCGCAGATAGCAACATTGCCTCTCACCTCCATACGCCAGCCCCCGGAACTGATGGGGGAAATGGCGATTCAGTTGCTTCTAGACGAAGTGGAAAACCCAAAGACGCATCACCATCGACAAGTAGTATTTCAACCGGAACTGGTAATACGCGAGAGCACAATCGGAAGAACCGAGGTTGTTTGACCCCAGTCTCCGCAGATACAAGTGTTCCACGTTTGCCCGCTCAGCAGCTCTCTCGACACACTTCCGTGCAAGCACTTGACCCTTTGGAAAAATCAAGATCCCTTATGATTCCGGGTATTCGAAGAAAAGTACGCTTGCCAAAATAAAAAAACTAGAGCCTTTCTGCTGACGTAAATCGACAAAAGATGTTTTGCTTACAAATACCATTATATTTCTAGCATTTTTTTGTTTCGTGGACCAGGACAGAGAATTGGAGGTGGGGACCCAGGGGCTTCAACAATCTCTCCATGCCGGATCACAACAAATAAGTTGTGCTTAAGAATACATCAAAATCTCAGGCCAACAAGAAATCTCCGCTAGGGGCGTTGCCCCTCGTCTTACCAGATTTTGTCGAGTTCCCCGAGTAAGGACACCACTACTCGATGCCCTCTTCTGTCCTCCTAATTTAGCCCTTCTGACGTTGCGCGAAGCCGCAGTTAGGGGCCCCGAAGACTCCAAACAGTGCGCCGTCATTTTGATCCGCGTTCATTGAATAGCTGTTGCAACGGGTCTTCGGCAACTCGACTCACATCCCCACCCAAATTCTGTTGCGAATCGCTATTCAGCATTAGGGAAATTTGCTCCGATTTTCAATCTAAATGACACGCGTTGCCTGACCCTCCGTCGCCCGCTGTTTCGTCACTCGGATCGACAGGCACAAATAGCTAGAGATCTGGAGTCCTGCCCTCATTCAATCCCTGCCCAAAGGAATGTTTTCAATTCTGTTGTGCTCTAAAGCCTTCGGGCAGACGGCTAACTCTCCGTATGCTTTTATCGTTCGATGGAAATCAATAGAAGCAGGTCCGAAGGGCGCACTCGCAATCTTCCACGCCCCATGACAGCTCAACGAAGCTGGTGTCCTTCAGGGCGTGACCTAAAGTGTGCGTGTTCAAAAGATCTCGTCGATGAAGGATCTGAGCCCTTCTGATGAGGGTACTCATGTCATCAATATTTTGACCATTGTTCAGTCCATGCTTTCTATAGTTCAAAATGAAAAGATTGAGCCACACGAGCCGAGGCAGGTCTCACGGATCAAGAAACGTGCGCCCCAGTTTCACTCGTTCCTTAAACTTCGGCGCTTCGTTAACAGGCTCTCTACGTGTATTCGACAATTCGTGGGTTAGAAACCAGAATCGTGTAAACACCATAGGAAATCGATTCTCCGTTGGACAGCTTCTTGCCATTTAGGTGAATTTGTGAAGAGTTTGTAACTGGAAGTTCTAGTTTTGCTGTAGCTCCAAATGGCACCTCCAAGTTGACTGCCAAATCGCCAGTTTTGTTGATGCGCCAGCTAATGGCCAATCGACCAAAAGGTGTTTCCACCTCGGCAGAAGCAAAGCTAATTCCTTCAGCTGGTTTCGGTGCGACGATTGTCGTGCGGTACCCAGGATCAATATCAGTAGGTGCAAGTCCGGCTACATTTCGATACATCCAGTCAACCACCGCACCATAGGCATAGTGGTTGAAAGAGATCATTGATGGTGACTCTCCAGATGCATTTTCCGTTGCCATCTCGCCCGAATTGATTGAGCCGTCTGCCCTGATGGCATCCCAACGCTCCCAAATGGTGGTGGCGCCTGAGTCGACTTGATAAAGCCAGGACAAAATTTCGCGCCGCATCAGCATCAAGTAGGCCTCTTCAGGGTGCCCGTTTTTGCTGAGAGCGTGAAGAATCAACGGAGTTCCCAGAAATCCAGTGGTGATCTTTCCACGGTCCTTGCGAACCATCTCTGAAAGCACTTTTGCCACATGAGCCCTCTCGGACTCCGGGCAAATTGCAAACTCCAGAGTAATTGAACAACCTGCACTTGTGGAGAGCGCCTCCTCCCCCATCTGCTCCCAAATGTCAGACTTGAGCCGCTTCGCCATTTGTGCGAAGACCTCGGCACCATCTTCACTTCCAACCAGTGATTCAACTTTTGAGGTCAACTCAGCAGTGTGAGCAAAGAAACAGTTGGCTACAAAGTCGGCTGAAACCTTGGAGAGCCAAGGCTGGTCTCCTGGCGCATCTGGATCACACCAATCCCCAAACTGAAACTGTGTTGGAAGAAACTTATTCTCGCCCCTGCGACCGTCGAGTGCCCACGTCCACCGCCTCATAGACTGCAGCTGCTGGCGTAAAATTTGCTGGCTGCCATAACTTTCATAAATTGAATATGGAACTATGGTCGCAGCATCTGCCCAACCGGCTCGCCCCATCATTATCCAGTCCGAAGATGGAGGATCCTTCAAGATATTAGGCACAACAGCTGCCACGTCACCGTTTTCGTCCTGTTCGAGGTCTAGGTCAATAAGCCAGCTCCTCCAAAAGCTTTGAGCATCCACCAAGGTGTTGGCAGTGCTGGCAAAAGCCTGCGCATCACCTGTCCATCCCAATCTCTCATCGCGCTGTGGGCAGTCTGTTGGGACTCCGACAAAATTATCGCGTTGCGACCAGACCACATTCTCGTGAAGGCGGTTGAGTCGAACATCAGAGGAGCTGAAAGTTGCACGTCGAACTGTGTCAGAACTAATCGCAATGCCCACTCCAGATACGATTGCGGCCTCAGTCACAACATCTGCGAATTGAAAGCCATGGAAAGTAAATCGGGGTTCAAGAGTGTGCCGTCCATCACGATGCAGCACATAGGTGTCAACAGCCTTTGCGGTTCTTAGCGCCGCCGTGTGGAGATTGTTCCCAGCTTCGAGCACCTCTGAGTGTCTGACTGTTATTTTCTGACCTTTTTTGCCATCAACTACAAGTCGGACCCATCCGGAGATATTCTGTCCTGAATCCAGTAAAACCCTGTCGGATTGCTCAGTCAGTGTCATCGGGAACTCATGTATCTTCACGATGGGACCGGCAATTCTAGGCTGAATCTTTGATTTATCTAATTTGCGAATTGTCGCACCAGACCAATTAGATTCATCAAATCCCGGGCTATCCCAACCCGGCTGAGCAAAATTGTAGTCAATCGAGGACCCATCGTAAATGTCCCCAAATCGCAATTCCCCCTGAGAGACCTTGAAAGAGCCGTCAGATACAACTCTTTCCACATTACCGTCGGCGTAAGTTAGCTCCAGCTGCATCAACAATGATGTTTTAGTGCCGAAGTGGTCGAATTCATTCTCAAAACCAAGTTTGCCTCTGTACCAGCCGTCTCCTAGCGTTACGCCTATGGCGTTAACCCCTTCGCGCATCAGATTAGACACATCAAAGGTTGCCAAAGTCAGTCGTTGATCGTAAGGGGTCCATCCGGGATTGAGAAACTCACCCGCGACTTCAGAACCGTTAATTGTAGATTCGTAAACACCGTGGCCAGTGATAAACAGCCGCGCCATCGCAAGGTTTTTAGAGACAGTGAACTCCTTACGAAGTAGGGTCGCTGGATCTGAATGAACACTGTCGTCACCAATCGCCTCTCCCAGAAGCTCCTCCCCACTAACTAGACCGGCCTCATACCTAAGTGACTCGGAATAGCCGGACCATCCACTTGCGGTTTCCACCCTTACGCGGTACCAGCGAACCTCTCTAGAATCAAGATCCCCTCCGGGGGCTTTCACCTCAAGCTGGGCATCACCCTGAAGGCTCGTAGTGGCAAGGATTTGATTGAAACTGGGATCGCTAGCTGCCTCCAATTCAGCACAGATCTGATGAAGACCGTTCTGAAGGGAAGCTAATTTCCAGGAGAGCAAAGGTGAGTCACATGGAAGACCGATTAAATGATCTGGATGCTGAGAATTAAGTGAAACAACATTTACTACAGGTTGAGTCAGGGAAGCGGTGCTCGAACTCATGTTTCTCCTTATGTGTTTCTATTTTTCAGAAATGATACATTGAAACGTTTCAAGAATCAACCCTATTCAGAGACAGTTTCGACCAACGTCAGTAGATGCCATCTGGCCTAAAAAGGGAAATGCTTGCGTTATAGTATCGTTATCGTTTTCCATTTGACTCAAATGCTTGACTTACGTACTCTGATGAATACTTATTGAAACGATTCAATAGGAGTGCTGACTCATAGCAATAATCAATTAGAAGGAGATGTAAGTTGTTTAGACGAAATAAACTGAGAACTACTGGGGTCGCAGCCCTGGCGGCATCCGCCCTTGTCCTCGCTGGATGCGCAGGCACTGAAGCCTCTACCGAGGAGTCCTCCGGACAAGAAACAGCCGTCGAACAAGTTTCCATCTCCGTTCTTTTCGGCACTGACAGCATTCTGTCAGTCGCTGAGGCCTCTGTGGCTGCCTTCGAATCCGCCAACCCAAATATTGAGGTCATCTTAGAAACCCGTCCCGGCGGTGTCGATGGCGACAATGTCATTAAAACCAAGCTTGCCACCGGGGAGATGAATGATGTTTTCTTCTACAATTCCGGTTCGCTTATGCAGGCCCTAAATCCAGACGATACTTTGGTCGACCTATCGAACGAAGCATGGACTTCTAACATTATTGAAAGCTTCTGGCCAGCAGTCAGTACCCCTAACGGTAAGTATGGTGCGCCGATGGGAACTGCGATGGGTGGGGGCATTTTGTACAATCGAATTATCTATGCGGACCTGGGATTATCGATTCCTCTTACTTGGTCTGAATTCATGGCCAACAATGAAAAAATCAAGGCTGCGGGCATCGACCCAGTTATTCAGACCTACGGTGAAAACTGGACCGCTCAGCTCTTAGTTCTGGCTGACCACCACAACGTGGAACAGTCGGACCCTCAATTTGTAGAGGAGTACACCAACAACATCGCAAAGATCTCAAATACGCCTTCAGCTTTCAGGGGGTATGAACACCTTCAAGAACTGCACGACAAGGATTATTTTAACAGCGACTACGCCTCCGCTATCTTGAATGACGGTTTGACGCAGTTGGTTAACGGCGAAGGTGCGCACTACCCGATGCTGACGTTCGCAGTGTCTTCTATCCTTGAGATAGCTCCCGAAAAAATCAATGACATCGGGTTCTTCGCTCAGCCTGGAGACGACGCAGCAACTAACGGACTCACGGTTTGGGTGCCCAACGCAATTTACATTCCGAAAACAAGCGAGGGCGCGAAACTTGAGGCCGCAAAGAAGTTTGTAGATTTCATTGTCAGCAAGGAGGGAGTCCAGATATACATCGACACCATAGGCCAGACTGGTCCTTTCCTAACGGTCGATGCTCCAAGTGCAGATGAACTGTATCAGACTTATGTGGACATGTTCCCTTACTTTGATCGTGCAGGCGACACGACCCCTGCTCTTGAGTTCTTGAGTCCTGTTAAAGGTCCGAACCTTTCGCAGATAACAGTCTCTGTGGGCACCGGTCAGTACTCGGCCGAAGAAGGGGCCGAGGCTTACGACGAAGATGTTAAGAAGCAAGCGGAACAACTTGCTTTACCGGGCTGGTAAATAAGGATCGGATAGATACCGTGCAACCACTCAGGCCCCACCTCAACAATCGGGGCCTGAGTGGTTCCTTAACAACTGGGAGGTTGTGAATTTGTTTATAGCGTCTCAAAGAAAAACCAAAACTCGGGTGCTGCTTGCAAAGGCTGCAGTTAAGCAATACCCACTTTGGTTTATTGTCCCCGGGGCAATTATCTACATAGTTTTGTTTGCTTACCCAACTTTCTCTTCGTTCTACTACAGCCTCACCCGTTGGACCCTTTTCGACGTGGAATTTATCGGTATGGATAACTACATTCGGTTTTTCTCAGAACCTTCTCTGAGCCTGAGTCTCACAAATACATTTATTTTTGCGTTCGTGACTTCCGCATCCAAGGTCATAATAGGGATGGCCCTCGCGATTTGGCTGTCAGGGGCAATATTCGCCAAAAGCTACCTCAGGGCGGTCATCTTCTTCCCCGCGTTAGTGTCAACAATAGGCGTCGGCATAACCTTCAAGGCCCTAATGGCCCCAGAAAAGGGACTTCTGAACGTAACTCTTTCGATTTTTGGCGTCGAAGGACCGTATTGGCTTACAGAGCCGTCCTACGCCTTATTTTCACTTGCTGGGATCGAGATCTGGAAAGGAGTGGGGATAGCCACCGTCATTTATATCGCGGGCATCGCTGCAATCCCAAACGAATTCAGAGAAGCCGCACTGGTGGATGGCGCAAGTGCCTGGCAGGTGTTCAGAAGGATCACACTGCCCCTTTTGACTCCAGCCACAAGCACTGTCATTATTCTGTCTCTGATTGGAGGGCTAAGAACTTTTGACTTAATTTGGGCGACAACGGGAGGTGGCCCCGGCTTCGCGACTGACGTGCTAGCTTCGGTAATTTACAAGAATTATCAGGCTGGCTTCTACGGACTCTCAACGGCAGGAAACGTAGTTCTTTTCGTAATGGTAGCAATAATAATATATCCCCTTTCCGCATGGCTAAACAGAAGAATCGTTGAGGTGTAAAGGTGAAAAATCAAAGACTTAGAAAGCAGGCGTCGGGGCTGATAGGCGTTATTGCTACTTTCCTGATTTTTATTGTTCCGCTATTGTTTATTTCGTCTCAAGCCTCAAAGACCAGCCGGGAAGCCGCAAGTCTGTCCTTTAGTTGGCCCGAAGAGTTCGCCTTCTGGGAAAACCTAGTTGAGGTCCTTACATTCAGAGACTTTACGCTCATGCGCGCTTTCTGGAACTCCACTGTCCTGACAGTCAGTTCGGTGGTTGTAGTTGTGGTCCTAGGCTCGCTCATCGCCTACGTGATTCAGCGAAGACCGAGCAGATTTACAAGGGTCCTCAATGGTTTTGTGCTGGCAGGCCTAATCGTTCCCCCCGCCGTCGTACCCACTGTATTTGTGATGCAGCAGCTCGGGTTGTTTAAGACACTCCATGGTCTCGTACTCATCGAAGTGGCCTTTAATATTAGTCTCGTCATACTGCTGTTCCGGGGTTTCATAGCGACCATTCCGAGAGACCTGGACGAAGCGGCAATCATCGACGGTGCGGGTCCTCTTAGGTTATTTTTCCAAATCATATTCCCCCTCCTTAGAGGTGTGACCATCACAGCTGTAATTCTTGTGTCACTTGCTGTGTTTAATGACTTCCAGAATCCTCTTTATTTCCTCCCTGGTGCAGAAAATGTGACTGTCCAGTTGACCCTGTTTAATTTTCAAAGCCAATTTGTAACAAAATTCAACTTGCTCTTCATGAACATATTGTTAATCACCATTCCGATGTTGGTTCTATTTATCTTCTTCAACAAAAAGATTATTGCCGGCATGACCGCTGGTGCCATTAAGGGTTAGGCATTTGGCAATTTAGGGGCGCTAATCAAATCATGAACTACCGATGAATTTACATGGGTCCTGTTTGGGGTAAATATTTGAAGCTCGAACTCAAAGTCTTGAACTACTTTTCTCAGCTGCTTCAGGTCACCAGACAGGATCCAAACGATCTTGCTTTTATAAGATGCTTCCAATGGCAGTCGCTTCAACTGGCCCTCCCGCACGATTCAAGGTCAACTGATTAGGTGGTTTATTTTGTGACCCACTGCCGATTGCATGTACTGTCGGCCCAGATCTGCCTGTTAGCTGTTCAAGAATCACCAAATTATCCGCCTAGCACGCCGCCAAAGAATTGACAGTTATGGCCGCCAGGTTTGCCGGATTGCCAACAGGCATCTACCACGTTTCCGCCAAGTGCCCCGCGATTTTTACTGGCATCTCTACTGGTGCAACAGAGTGAGGCCCTGAAACAATAACTCTTTTGAGCTCGCCGAAGATTAGACGGCTGCTCCATGGGTTTTCCAAGATGCAACAACTGCGTCACGATACATTCGATGTTAGTTCCAGGAGCGTGGTGTTTGGTATCTAGAAAAACAACCGCCCTCGTGACCAGCGTGCTCAGCTGTGTGGGGGAGGCTCCCCAGTCAGGAACACGGGTCTGATAAAAAAGCCGGTTCAAGGACTTTGTATTCAGGAACTAAACGCTGGCCCTCGCCAATGCGAGAATAGATGTGTTCAAGAGAATCTGCAAGGTTGTCTTGATGATAACGCGGGCCATCTTGGCCGGAATAGTTTGAGCCATCAGTGAACCAAATTTTCAAATGTCGCCACTCCGTTTCGTTCATTACATCAGTGCAATCAAGGTGATGACCAATTGAAGCCTGTCGAGCCTTAAAATCCCGGCCAGCCAGGCTAACTAGCTTGAATTCCTCATCCGGAAATGTATTTGAGTCAATGGCTCCGAGCTCCACACCAAGACCCTTCGAAGGCTTGCGCAGTCCAGCGCACCAGTCCACCTTGTCACAGTGCTAATGCAGGGCAACAGTAGATGTGATTCATGGGCGCTTACGAACCTTGTGCAGCGTCTTTAATTTTTTCAAACGGACTACGCGGTTCCCCAGTTGAGCCGAAGACTCGGAATCTAGCTCTGGGGTTTCCGAAAGCCTCCGAAGATGGTTCGATTTTCTGGTCGCCGAGTTGGGCGAATAACTCCTTTTCGCTGAGCTCGCTTGGCATTAGATTAAACTTTCACTGGTTTTTGACTCATTAGTTTATAACTTATTAGTGCTTTGCCCGCTCTACGGCAGGTAAAAGATGTCTTCTAGCCGAAGGAAGCTCTCATCTGGACGGCGCCCATCATGGGTGACAAAAAAATCCCCCATCATCGCTTGCCATCGATCATTCACTCCACTCTCGGCCATGCCATCCAAAGCCGCCTGATAATCCGAAGTCTCGAAATAGCCGAAGAGCGTTGCATCATTTCGGTCTAAGAAAAGTGTGTAATTGCACCATCCAGCTTCGGAGAGGGCCTCCTGCATGTCAGGCCAGACATTTTTGTGATGCTCAACGTACTCATCTAAGCGATCTTTACGAAGTTGAAGCCTAAATCCCACTCTCTGCAATTTTTTCTCCTTGTTAATAACTGATATTTCCAGAAGTACTGTGGTGGGTATTGCCACCCTCCACAGTTATTACTGGATGCTAACTGCCTATTTCAGAGATAGTGAATAATCTTGAATTCAGCGATGTTCTTCTTTGTGACGATGTGAGGTTTACCTAGGTAGCCAAGTCGTGCCTCCAACCAAACTTGTAGTTCGGGACTCATCTTCCCCTGAATCAATTGAGCTAATTCCACTCGACCATTACTGATCCGGCTTCGTAAATGGCAACAGGATGAGCAAAAGGCATTGGGGTCAGCTGTTCAGCGTGAACGAGGTTTAGCCCCGGAAGACCTTGAATTAGTTGACGAATTCCCTCGCCAATTTCAACTCGAGCAAGCTGCTGACCAATACACCCATGGATACCGTGACTAAAGCCAAGGTGCCCAAAAGCATCTCGTGTGATGTCAAAATCATCCGGGTTGTCCCAGCGCACTGGGTCGCGATTAGCTGCGACCGTTGAAACAGAAACTGACTGACCTGCTTTTATTAGTACTCCTTCGAGTTCTACATCTTCGAGTGCGGTACGAGGAAAAACGGTAACAAACATGGCGCCAAATCTCATAAACTCCTCAATGGCCGCATCAATTCTTTCCGGTTCGGCTCGCAACAAATCGAGCTGATCAGGGTTAGTGAGAAGGGCAACAGTTGTTGTAGCAATTAGATACGCTACCGAGTCTCGGCCCGCTCCAAGAAGAAGCCGCAATATCCCTTCAGTTTCATGCCGAGAAATTTCATTTGAGGCCAGAAGGTCTGAAATCACATCTTCGCCGGGATCACCAGTGCGTATGGCAAGGACGTTGCGAATAAAATCATATTTCTGTTGAGCGGTTGAACTGTCAACAAACACCCGAACAAAGTTGTCATACTCAGAGTCGGGAATTCCAATGACATGACAATGGGTCTTTGCTGCGATCGGACGAGCGTAATCAATCCACGCATCAGCTGGTTGAGCCTTGGACTTAAATTCTTGCAACTGTTCTGCCACCATTCCGGAAATCCATTCACGTCTTCCACGAGCTTGCCTTAGAGAAAAGCGCGGAGTCACTAATCGGCGAAGCCTCGAGTGTTCGTCACCATCCATGATCAACAAGTTTGACTGCTCAGAGATCTGGCCGTCTTCATCAAGGGGCCCAGGCAACTCCGGAGGGAGGTCAGCATTTACTAGGTCGTCGTCGACCATGTGTCCAGTGGGGCCCACCGGCATTCTTTCTGGACGCATGCTAAACCTTGGGTCCTCGAGAATCGAACGTGCAAAATCGTAGCTAGTAGAAACTAGCCCATCATGGCCGTCTTGGTACTGGAGGGGGACCGCCGGTCCTTCGGACCGCCATTTTGCGAAGGTCGGTGAAGGCTTGTGAGGAGTACCATCACCAGGAAGTGACGCTGGATTGTAAGGGCAGGTTGCTTTATTTTCAGTCATCGTTGCTCCTTTATTGGCGATTTGCTATTGCGATATGTAATTGACTCGTCTAGTAACGATCGTGCATTTCTAAATGCGGATGCGGCCAGGTCCCAGGAAATAACACCGTTGGTTCGACCGTCTTTTTGCGAGGCAAACAAAGTGCCCTTATCAGATGTGGATTCAAGCTCGTTAAGCGGTTGGCCATCGAACCACCCATAGGCCTTGATGCTTACTCCGTGAATGTCTGACCAGAAAAACGGCACGGGAGCTGTCGACTCTCGACCATCAACGATTGTTGCCGCCACGGACATGGCCTGCTCTATGGCATTAGTCTGATGTTCAACTCTCGTGGCTTTTCCGGTTGTAAGGTGACGCCAAGCAGCCACATCGCCGATCGCATATACTCCGTCAGCAGCCTGCCCTTTTTCGTCACACACAACTCCGTCGGCGATCTCTAAGCCAGAATCTTGCAGCCAATCCACGCAGGCAATAGCACCGATTGCCGCCACCACGATGTCACCGCTTACAGTTTGACCATTGTCTAAAATTAAATGAGTTATGTCATTCTCTTTGTTGATATCAGTGATGTTAACCTTAAGTTGCAACGCCACTTGGTGTTCTTGGTGTAGATCTTGAATCTGCGATGACAATGCGTTGCCGATAGAGCCAAAACTGACTTTTCCAGTGTTGCCAATTAGAGTGACATCCGCACCTAGCGCTCGGCCAGCACTGGCAATTTCAGACCCCAGGACTCCGGCGCCGATCACCACCGCGTGTTTTGCCTTACTAAAATCTTTTCGAAGAGACAGCGCGTCATCGACTGTGCGGAGGGTTCTGATGCCAATGTCACCGCCCAATCGGCGGGCTCGAGCACCTGTCGCAATTATTAAGTCATCGTAATTTTCGGGTCCATCCGCAGTGATTACGGCTCGCTCTTTAAGGTTCAGCGCGAGCGCGGGACTTGAGCCCCGAAACTCGATGCCGAGGTGATCTAGTTCCTGTTGCGTTTTGATTATGGTTCGCTCAGGCTCCCAGGCATCCAAAAGTATTTGCTTGGACAAGGGGGGCCTGATGTATGGAAGGTGCGGCTCGTCACCTAAAATTAGTATCTTGCCATCGAATCCCTCGAACCGAAGTGTCTCGGCGGAGGTAATCCCCGCAATCGAGGCCCCAACAATTACGACTCTATGGCGACTGGTCATGATTATTCTGAATCTCTGGCTATTCGCTGACGCTAATTGCTCGTGACGGGCAGAGTGACGCAGCCTTTTTTGCGGCTGGCTCCTCGGCTGCAGCAGGCTCACTGTTTATCAACACAACAATACCATCGTCATCTTGATCAAATAGTGAACCGGCAACCAAGGAACACTGGCCTGCGCCAACACAGGCGTCCTTTCGAACTGTAATTTTCATCATAATCTCCTTTGACTATTGCTGTAATGCTAATACTGGGGACTGCCCAGTGGTATGGGAAATTAGTGCGAAACATGGACTGAACAACGGTTCTGCAATGAGCTAGTTATGCTGTTTTGGCGAGACTGCTGACCCATTTGACCAGGGCTGCGAACAGTTCAGGTGCCTGTCTAATATCTAACCCCCGTGGGTCCGGACCAAAAACTCCCCAAAGGGGGTGGTCAGGATGGTGCCGATGCGAACCAAAATTATTTCCCTCAGGATCAATACTTGGGTTCTGTACTAGCGCAGGAAGCTTGCCCACATGGACCAAATCTGGATGAATCGCGGCCAGAAGAAGCGACTCAAAAACTCCAGCGTGGTCAGGGGCAACCGGTGAAGTATCGCAGTCGCCCATGGTTCTAGTGATAACCCGCATTGAGGTGCTTTGGCTTTGAAGCCAATCTGACGAAATTTCTCTGAGCATGGCGCGCTGTTCATCGGCGAAATGGCCACTGAGCACCACCGCGGTTTTAACTCCAAGATCATCAAGTCTTCGAAGCATTGCTACTAAATTGTCGGCAATTGCCTGTCCGGTAGGCATCATTAGAGTCCAAGGGTATTTGGAATGCTCTCCACCGGTGCCTTGATACATCGTTGGCAGGACTACGCCTCCACTTGATTGAGCTGCGGCTACGCATACGCCGTGGGAGGTCAGGCCATCTAGCCCGACCGGAAGGTGCGGGCCGTGAAATTCCAGGGCACCAAGTGGCAGATATACAACTGAAGACCCGGCAAGACGGTCCTCAATTTGCAAATGCGAAAGTAATTCGGCACGAACCTCAGTTAATTCTTTCATACGTAGTAGTTCCGCCTCCACTCTTGACCGCGCAGTTTTTCGCGAAGTCCGGGCGCTAGACCGACTCCGTCTGAGTATGACAAGTTCTCTTGAAGGCGTCGCGAGTTGCTCATGCCCAGAATTGTGGTTGACACTTCTGGTCTGTCCAGAACAAATCGAACAGCAGCCTCAGCGAGTTGGTCGTAGTGCGGAGCTGTGACGGTTTTGACTTCCTCAATTCGCTGCAGGGTTTCCTGGAACCTCTCATCGCGAAACATACCTTTCAGCACCGAGCCGTCGGCCCAACCGGAATATGTTTGCGGTGTCCACACACCACTCAACGAGCCTGAGTCGAGTGCAACGCGGGCAACTATAGCTGTGCCACTCTGCGCTGCTGCTGAAAAAAGTTCCTGATCTGGCTGTTGCTCGAAGATATTGTATATAACTTGAATTGAATCCACGAGGCCACTCTTCGCAAGCTCAACGCCGTCGGCTGGACGATAGTCGCGAATCGATACGCCTATTTTTTCGATTTTTCCAGCGTCGCGCAGCGCTGACAAAGCCTCAAACCACTCGAGATTCTTCATGCCGTCAGGTGCCCAGCAGTGCAGTTGAAATAGGTCTATGCGATCCACTCCCAGCCTCTTCAGCGAACCTTCAACCTGACCAATCAAATACTTTTTTGGGTAAAGTTCTGAGTAATTTGGATCTTCATTAGTAACCGATGGCCACTGCACAGGTTGCGCTTTTGTAGCCACACGCACACCGCCCTGTGACCACTCGCGCAAAGACTTTCCGACAATTTTCTCACTGTGACCTAGCCCGTACATCTGCGCGGTGTCAACAAAGTTGACTCCTGATTGGTAAGCCTGCAAAAGTGAGGCCAAGGATTCCGCATCATCTACCGGCCCCCACTGACCACCCAGCTGCCACGCTCCAAAAGCTATTTCGCTGATCTGCCAGTCTGTTCTGCCAAACTTTCTATTCACAACTGACATTTTTTCCAATCGTTTTCCGCTAGGCCTAAAAGTGACTCTAATGGTAGGTAGAGCTGACAACTTATGGAATGTACTAAAGAGTCAGATTATGGAGATTACACCAGGGCCCAATCGATGCCGACGCAAACTAAGGTCGTAGTTCCCCGAGGGTAAAGCGGCTTGGTGCCATGCCGTACTCTTCCCTAAAGACCCTCGAGAAGTAGAGCGGGTCCTCAAACCCAACCAGCTCCCCAATTTCATTAACTCTCAGACCGCTTGAGCGAAGTAGGTGCACCGCCTCCTGCAATCGCAACTGCCTGATCCAAAGCCGTATTGAAACACCGGTGTGCACATTAAATAACCGCTGGGCGGTAGTTGCGCTGCAATCACCAGCGCGAGCAACCTCGGCCACGGAAAGAGTGGACGTTATGTTACTGCGTGCGTATGCCATCATCTCTTCAAGTGCTACAGGCAGAGTTGGGTTGGGCTTCCACTCGCCCCAGAGTCGGTTCTCGGCTAAGACGACTCTTGCCAGGGCCCTGGCTGATTCTTCGTCGTAAGGGGCATCAGTAAATCGTTCAACTGCAAAACGTCCCAAGTCAGCTATGCGTCTTGCTGGCCCTGATAGGTAGCTTGCCATCGAAGGCACAAACTCATTGGGGTCACCTGTTCTCGACTTATCATTCAGCAGGGGGTCTTCGGCGAGGTGTGCTACTCGAGGAACAACTGGGATTTTTTCTGCGTGATTCGGAACTATATGCAAGGTGCCGATTCTAAATGGGTTCTGCGCATCGGCCTGATATACAACCTGATGGTGCCAGGGGAGTCGAATAATTTGATTGGGGCCGACTCTAAAAGATTTATTGCCAGACCTAATCGTCCCTCCTCCGCGAACTACCCAAACAAATGAGACGCTCATAACATGCGGGTTTAGTAAATATTCCCCAGGTCTGAATCGATACCAGTTTGCTCCTACAACAACGGCACCGCTCTCCGACCAAGCTTTTTCCTCACTCGGCTCTTTGGTTTGGCTTCTAGATCGCATGTCCAGATGCTACCTGAACGACGTACCAAGTTCTGAAAAGTTGGTCTTGGAAACAAGTCCCCCTTAAGAGTGGTCTTCGAACGTCAGCAATTGAACAAGTATTTCTCTCAGGATTTCATCACTGTGACTTAGGTCTGGGCTCGCCTCTTGCCCAACAGTTCGGAGCTTAACCGAGTGCGGCAACCCGTTCAAAGAAGCTCTAGACTCCAGTCGCCACTTGCAGCTCCTGCTCACCCATGTTCGTTCGATGCCGAGAACATGCTCTTCTGCGGGAGCATCAGACTCAAAGCCGATCCTGCAATCTGTAGCTCGCCATCCCTGAAAGCTTGTTACATAAACGCTTGGGCCTAGGGAACATCAAGTCTTTCTTCCTCCGCAAATTTCCTCTAGCTACATCTTTTTCTGGTCTGACATAAACACGCGCCCACTGGACTGGACGTCGGACTCAACATTTACATGGGGCCCTCAGGGCCTGAAGCCGGAGTGCTAGTAACCGTTGGCAGAGAAGACGATGTGAAGTTCCAAGCTCTTTGCGAAGCAAGAGGTGTTCCTTGTCTACGCATCGGTGTTACTGATGCAACATCAGGGCTAGTTGAAATCAAAGACATTGCAGATCTCAAGCTTGACGATATTCGTCAAGGTTGGTCTGGTGTCATGGCGGAGCTGTTCGGGTAAGGCAGGTTATCGAGAGTTGCCGATCGATTTTGGGGCTGACCTTAGGTACAAAGATCAGCCTGCAGCGATGCTGAATTTCACCTTCACACCAAGCGCCTGAGCATAGGCCAAAATCGAGTCCACAGTTGGCGTGTAAGTTACCTTTTCAAACTGAGCAATAGCAGGCTGGGAGATGCCCAACCTTTCTCCAACGGCACGTTGAGTCAGCCCCATTGACATCCGGGCCTGCACTAGAGATTGATGGAAATCAATCCACGAGCCATAGTTCTCATATGCCAGCTGAGCATCTGGTGAAAGACGTTTCTTCATAAGCAATACATTATTCATATTTCCCACTTTGTTCAAGGCAATTAGCACAACCAGTAAGTTGCGATGCAGCTAAGCAATCAAACGCTGTTGAGATCTGTCGGTTCTGCCATAACGTACCCGGCACTAAAATAGCATCTTCGAGCTGAAATTGTATCTCCATATTGATACAATTTCATTATGAAGACCAATATGGCACTCAGAACACTGTCTGACGTCACGGGCTCGCAATGGGGCTTGGTGACAACTCAGCAGGCTGAGCAAATTGGTGTCTCGAGACTCGTGCTTTCAAGATTGCACCAACAAGGTCAACTGGAGCGGGTCCGCCAGGGCGTTTATCAGGACAGTGGTTCACCGAGCAGTTTTGTAACTGAACTACAGGCGCACTGGCTTAGTTTCAAGCCGGCGGTGCTAGCCGAAAAGAGACTGCGCAACCTGGAAGGTGAGGCTATAGTCGCCAGCACAACAGCTTCATGGCTAAGGCAAGAGGGGGACTTTCTCCCAGAACCTTTTAGCTTCTATTACCCCCAGAGAGTGCAGAAGGCTTCAACCGGAATCAAGGTAATAAAGGCTGAGGTGCCTGTCAGTGACGTTGAGATTGCTCACGGTCTTCCAACCACAACCAAAACCAGGACCCTTCTAGACCTATTCGGTCAAGGACGCGACCTCGGGGGCATGCAATCAATAATCCAGGATGGTGGCATTAAGGAGCTGGATCTGGAAAGAATAAGAAGCGCAAGCAAGATCATTGCTGCCCGCTATGGTCTCCCCGCAAAAGCATTCGCCAAGCAACTCGAACAAATACTGCAATCAAGCTTGGTTGCAACAGTCGAACAACTAGGCCTAACAGGTAAGTTCCCCGCAATCGGCGAATGAGCAGTCAAGGCCAAAGAGGCTGCCGCTCCTAATTAGATCTTATAGACCGTCGTTTACTCAAGGATCCGATGACCAGAGTACGTCGCCGCAAGCTTATGGCTCAAGGAATCTTTGTTCACCTAAAATATTGCAACACGTAATGATTGATTTGGCTCTGCTACAACAAAAAATTAGTTGATTAGACGGTGATAGGTAAACCATTCGGTTCTTATGTAGCCATCGGAGATAGCCTCTCCGAAGGACTAGGCGACTTCACTTTTCATAACACCCGCAACTACAACGGCTGGACAGATCGGCTTGCCGGGCTACTTGCCATGGAGGCTCAAGCTGAAGGCCGCGAGTTCCAGTTTGCAAACCTTTCACTTCGCGGATCAAACATAAAAAAAATCATGAGCGGTCAACTGACCAGAGCATTAGAAATAAATGCTGAGTTAGTAACAGTGATGGCCGGCTCCAATGACCTAAATGCCAAACCTGAAAAACTGCCCGAGCTTGCAGACACCTATCGCCGGGGCGTGCAAAAACTTCTAGAAAACGGCAGCGATGTAATTATCGCCAACACCATAAACCCACTCCATCTGAAGGTCTTCAAGCCGCTCAGGCACAGGGCGGAACGGATGAGTGAGATCATCGCCGGGATAGGAGCCGAGTTTCAAATCCCAGTGCTAGACCTATTTGGTATTCAGCACTTCAGTGACCTTTGTTACTGGGCCGATGACATGGTTCACTTCTCCGGCCACGGACACGTGAAGGTGGCAAACGAAGCCGCAAAGCTACTGAACTTGAAATACCGCTTCCGCGAGGCCGAGCACCACGAAAGATTAGCTCCTGCACGCGGTTTTTCTGAAACCTTGGCATGGGTCTGTCGAGACGTGATTCCCTACACCCACCGAAAACTTAAGGGAGTCACCAGCGGCGATGGCCTATCGCCTAAAAGTGACCGTTTAGAGCCGTTTAGACCGATCACCGCTCCACACTGGGAAATTCTGGCTCACTCGAATGATGATAAAAAGAACCTAGTGAACCTCAATAACTAACCCAAAAACAACATGCACTCAGTCAGTAGCAACTCAGTCAGCTGGGTTTTTCTGCTGCCTGCGGTTTATTAGGTGGGCCCGTAGTAGCTCCACTGGGAGTGGGAGTGCACTCAGAATAACCACAATCAACAAGGAGGCTTCAAGGTTATCTTTCACCAACGTAACCTCACCGAGCAGATAGCCGCTGAGCATAAATAACCCCACCCACAGCGTCGCCCCAATGGCATTCAGCTTCGCAAAGCGTTTGACTTCCATCTTGCTAATACCGGCAAGCATCGGCACCAAGGCCCGAACTATCGGGACAAACCTGGCAAGAACGATTGCTCGAACACCGTATTTATCAAAAAACTCTTTGGTCTTAGCCACTACCTTCTTGTTGAAGATAAAATTCTCACGGCGTTCAAACAACGGGGGTCCGATCTTGTAACCCACAAACCACCCAAGTTGGGTGCCGCCAAAGGCGGCAAGCCAAACCAAGAGAAACCCTGACCAATCCGGGATGATGCCGTTGCCAACGCTCAAAGTCAGGCCGATGATGAATAACAACGAATCACCCGGCAAAAAGGAAGTAAAAATAAAGGCAGTTTCAATAAAGATAATGAACGCAACTGCCAGCACAGCCCAATCGCCGAATGAATCAATGATTGCCTGAGCATCAAGCCAATTCAATGCTCGCAACCTTTGTGGCCTTCTGGCTAATAGCCCGCTGATAGAACTCGATCAGCTTCGAGTTATTGACTTCCCAAGACTTGTTCGCAACAGCCCTTCTGGCTTCCAGTGCCAGGCTTGCTTGCAGGTTTTCATCTTCTAAGAGCTCAAGAACCTTCTCTCGATAACCGTAAGGCCTCTCGGGGTTAGCCAGTAACCCACTCACTCGATCGTCAATTAAGTATTTTGGCCCGCCAACATTCGGCGCCACAACCGCCAGCCCTGTTGCTTGAGCTTCTTGAATGGTCTGTCCAAAAGTCTCTTCGGTTCCGAAGTGCACAAAGATATCCAGCGCAGCGTAGTAGTTACTCAGCTCAATTCCGGTTTGCCTACCTGCGAAATAGACCTTGTGCCCGGCAAACTGCTTTTCAAGTTTGCTACGCTCCGGACCATCCCCGACAATCACAAAGCTGGTGTTTGGTAGCGACAAGAGCTCGCTCATTCGATTCACTTGCTTTTCGGTGGCAAGCCTTCCAACAAAACCAATAATGGTCTCGCCATTGGGAGCAAGTTTCTTCCGAAGCGCCAACACGTCAGTGCTTGCCTTATTGGCTGGGTGAAATAGATCCAGATCAACCCCCCTGCCCCAAACTTCAACGTTGCTAACGCCAATCTGTTTCAGGTAGGAGGCGGCTTCCTGAGTTGGAGCCAAGTTTATGTCGGCATTTGCGTGAATGCTTGCCATCATTTTATCCACCACCGTTCTAGCAAATTTCAGACCGTAGCGGTTCATATATCCACCAAGATCGGTTTGATAAACAGCGATAACCGGAACATTGTTTTTAGCTCCCCAAGATATTGCTCTGGCACCCATCATGAACGGTGCCGCCACGTGAATCACATCTGGTTGAAATTCATCCAGCTCCCGCTGAATTGAAGGCCCCGGCACCGCAACCGGGAACTGCATAACCGGTACCGTGGCCATTACATGAACCGGAAAACCGTTGTGCCTTGGGCTAACGCTGGTAGGCGCAATAACCAGAGCCTCAAAGCCTCTCTGCTTGAAAGTATCCAGCACCCGAAGCACCGAGGTGGTGACACCGTTTGCCGAGGGAAGAAATGACTCCGTAACCAATGCAACTTTCAATGTCATGCTCTAAAAATTAGGCTCCTGCCATTGCCTAATCTGAAGAAGCAGGTAAATGTCGGGTTAATTGCTTCCGCTAATTTCTATTTCCAAACCCACCAGCTCAATGCACTTATGAGGTCCTCCCCCTCCAAAAAGTTGTACCAAAATAACTGAAGCCGCTCAGCTGGTTGTTCGCGGCTATCGAGACCGGAGTGCTGGTCTCCAGGTTGATTCATTTTTTACCATCCAGTTCAATAGCGCCTTGCCCTCTTCGGGATTCCTGCCGGGACCCCCGAGAAGGTCTATGACTATTTGACTGGGTGCAACGAACTGAAGTTTGTCGATCTTGCTCATTCGTTGATAAACCACCTGGGAGCTTGGCCTGTTGATAACTACGTCAGCACCGCTGTCGGTCGCCATCAGTCCAAGCTTTTTTGCCAACTCCTGAGGCTGGTCAGAATATAAAAACAGGTTTTTTGCTTCGGCGTACGGATACCAGTTACCGGCAGCCACGCTGCCGGTAATTGCATAGTCACTAAGTTTTTTGAGTGTTTCCAAGGCCTCTTTTATCCCACGGGGAGCAATGAACTTGAAGCTTGTTCCTGTTTTAGAAAATCCAGACTCTTGACTTATCTGTTCTAGGAGATCCCGGGTCTTGCACGACTGAACCACTCCTGGAGCCGAGCGCTCGATGAGCCCATTGCTCTCACAGAAGTCCAAGGTTCTATAAGCACTCGCTCTACTAACGCCGGTTTGATCGATTAGCTCGCTGACCCGAATCGGCAAACCCAGGTCAACCAAGCCTCGAACCACCAAAGCGCTGGGCTCACCCTTCAGAGATTTCAAGGGTCTTCCCCGCTCCCGGTAGGGATCAGAGTCAGTCCTTCGAATGTCTACGAGCATAGGAAATTTGGAGGGCTTCAAATAAACATTTCCGACAAAATCAGCAAATGAGATGCCCAGTGTCTTTAGCTCCTCACCGATAGCTGGGGGCATAAATCCCGTAATCACGATGTTGTTGAGGTTCTCAGCCACGGACTCAAGGCCCTTGACCTGGCTAGCAAGCTGTTCTTGCAATCTAAGAAGTCCATAGCGATCAAAACTCTTAGAAACCACTGCCGAAAATTTCTCTAACTCACCCTGCACTGGCTTCAACGCAATCTCAAAGTTTTTGACACTTCGAGATAAAGCTTCTAAGCCTTGAACCTCAAGCTTTACGATTCCGCTTGACTCGATTTGGCGCGAAAGACTACTGGAGACTGCCACGGCAATGGCAGCAGCATCTGCGGGCAGTTGTGGCAAGGTCGTTAGGTTATCTGAGGTCATACTCATTATTATACAGTGTCCGCGTCCTGCGGATAATTTGTTTATTTGAGACTTATTGCCGAAGCACTCGGTGTTGAGCCGATGATCTGAATAAGTAGACGAGATTTTAGAGTCTTCACAAAACCCAATTCTTCGGCTTTCCACTCATCAGTGCTTAAGTTGTTCACATTAATCTCTTTGCCAACCTGTCTAGCTGCCTGAAGGGCAATTTCGAATGCCTTGGATCGATCGAACTGACCAACCAACAACAGATCCACGTCCCCCGGATCAGCTCCTTGCTCGCCGGAATACCTGGCCGCCCAAGACCCAAAGATATATGCCGCGGTTACGCCTTCAAGGTCGGCAAACTTGTCCCTGAGTATCTCCAAAGGACCAAAGCTATAAAGGACAACCTCCGACAACGCCTGGTAAAGCGGGTGCTCTCTATTGACACTCACCAGTCGCATGTTCCCGGTTGCCCTAATCAAAAAGATTCCAGCTTCTGAAAGCCTGCGCACATCTCTTAGTGCGGTGGGTAGAGAGGTGTCTACTCGGCTAGCCAGATCGCTAACGCTGAATTCAATTCCAGGGTTAGCAAACAACACCGCGAGGATCCTCCCCTGCACATCGCTTCGAAAGATAGGCATGAGGCTGGCCGGAAGTGTTTTCATAAACTGAAAGCTAACATACGTTTATTGAAAGTAAAAGATATTAGGAACTTCAAATTTGACGATATTTTTCAGGATTGGTCTGGGGTTTTGGCTGAAGTGTTTGGTTAGCGCTTTTTGGGCAGTCAGTGCTCGAGATGGTGCGGATAGCTAAGCGCAGTTATCCGACGTGTGTAGCTAGGAATGCCCGGTACTCGTCAAGAACACTTGGCGCGAAGAGTGCTCGTGGCCAAGCAATGCCGGTGGTAACGCCAACGACTTGCCAGTTTTCCATAATGGGACGGGCCATAGAGTGTGCGGCTTCGAATCGCCCAACTGTGAGCTGGTCACCAAAAATATCTCGATATGCGCGTTCTGTTTCATCCATATCGACGTTGCGATCGTACTCACCTGCCATGAGGTACCAGGGGATGTCCTTACTCGCGGCGGCCAGAAGGTCATCTGTTGCGTCAGATTGGAAGTTCAACGTGACAAATCGCCATCGCTCACGTGACATCGGATTTTCCTCAGGGGTCTCAACGCGATACTCATCGTAAGAAGCACCGCGCTGCAGGATGGCGCGAACATCGTCGCTCTCGGCGACGGATTGCTTTCTCTCTGCTGCGCTGGCCCCTTGGTAATCAAGTTCTGCTTCGAGGTTATACCGACCTTGTCGAAGCCAATTCACCGCTGTACTAACTGATACGACACCATCAATGTCGCTTCGGGCTGCGACGACCTTGGGCAGTACCCAGCCCGCCTGACTGATTCCCCAGAGCATGATCTGACTGCTAGGAACCTCAGTTTGCTGCTTTGCCCAATCGATCGCGACGCCCACTTCCACGGCACGGTCCTCAAGTGTTTGCGCGAGCCAATCGCCCGTTGAACCGCCAATACCCGGCTTGCTCCAAGACAGGGTCGCCCATCCCGAGTCAGCCGCGCCTTCAAACCATGGGTAGTAAACGCCATCTTGGGTGGCATTGGCGGGTCCGTCGCCGTGCACCATAACGACAAGCCCAGTTGGCTCGCCACCGCGAGGCGTCGTTAGAACAGCTTCTAGATGGCCA
>Ga0222634_1000218_pt1 | contig 33877 bp, 33 predicted proteins | sample AntAcemetageno50_FD_179807 | JGI IMG/M metagenome (GOLD analysis project Ga0222634, IMG submission 179807) | Saline water microbial communities from Ace Lake, Antarctica - #50 | ecosystem: Environmental > Aquatic > Non-marine Saline and Alkaline > Saline | place: Antarctica: Ace Lake | collected... | reverse complement strand
CCTGAGTCAGGAACTGAATCCTCATCAGCACTAAATCCAATTGAGTTTACTCGGAAACTGTAGAGACCAGTCACTTCAGGGTTTAGAGATTCTACTGACACAGTAACTGTGTAGCTTTCTCCGTCCTCAAGTTCGTAGTATCCATTGTCTTCGTCAGCACCAGCAATATCCCAGTCGATAACAGTTACAATATTTGTTGATGTTGCAACTCCATTCTTAAGGATTTGGTAAGTCAGACCTGATGCTGTGTCAGCTGCACCTTCTGTAGCAGCTTCGATTGGCACCCATAAGTCATCACCAAATGCAGTTATTTCGAACTCTAGGAACATTGTTCCATCAGTGTCGTCAATTGTGTCTGCGTTTACTGATACTGAATCACTATTTCCAGTACCGTCTGTTGGTTCATCACCAAACACCAGACCAGTAGTTCGTAATGTGTGAGTTTCACCAGTCTTAGTAGAACCATCAAGTGTTACTGTCTCACCACTATTGTCGCCTTCTGCGTCAATTTGTGTTGTAGCAACAGAAGCAAAGATAGTTGAACCTTGGTCAACATCATCCATGTCTTCGAAATCAGCAAATAGAACAACTGTTACAGTCTCGTTCTCGTTGATTGTGAAGTCACCATCAATGTCAAAGTCGATTGTTGCAGTCAATCCTGAACCATCATATGACTCAGCGTCAAATGATTCTCCATCAATCTCGATTCGGAAGTCATTAACTAGATTGTCCATATCATCACCAACTGAGGCTGCTGTTGTAGCAACTGTTACGTCAATTGAGATAAGGTTGTCAAGGTTAATGTCTCCATCACTATCGTCTGCTGACAGATCGAATGCGAAGATTATTTCTTCTACGTTGTTATCCTCGTCTAGAGCAAGTGTTGTTCCATCAGGATCAACATTTGATGATTCAAGATTTAGATCATCACCGTCTCCAGCTATAACAAGGTCAAATGTTGTGCTTTCTCCTGTTACGGTTGAAGATATGTCTGTTGATGCAACACCGTCAGCATCGAAGAATCGCATTGCTACACCTGTAACAGTCCATTCTCCAAGCTCATCAGCGTCAAGATTGTTGTTTACTGTAGCAGCAACAACGATATCAACTTCTTCATCTTCCATACCTACGATATCAAGACCAGAGAACCGTAGTACTCCTAGATCTTCGTCTCCTAGGTAATCGTTATCGTCGTCAGCGTTTACTTCTTCAACTTTGTCTCCATCAACCCAGATTGAGATAGTTTCAAAAACATCCCATGGGTCTCCAGTAGTAGCTGCTTCTGTATCAGTGAACGCAAGGTCAAGTCGAGAAATCTCAGCGTCACCATCTGTGAATTCAACTGTGATTTCAGCGATTGGTGCATCTTCCATTCCTTCCTCTACGTCTGTTTCATCTGCGTCGTTTACTTCAAAGTTTTTCAATGAAGCTTCTCCACCTAGAGTCATGTCTGATGAATCGTCTCCATCCTCATCTGTGTCAACTACTGGTGCAGTTGTACATAGTGAGTTGGCTTTCGCTCGTGACATAGAACCGAAGTATCCAGTTGGGTTTACAAGTCCGCCTGGAGTCAGAACTTCAGCTCGGTACATTACTTGCATCTTTGAAACGGCAGCTGCAGTAGCTGGTCCAAAGAACATTGTTTCCATTCCAGCTGAACCGGCGCCTGTTACAGCAACTCGGGTGTCAGCGTTGGCGTTTAGAAACTGTTGTAGCTTCATAACGTCAGCTCCTTCTGAGCCCATAGTAAGGTCTCGTGTCCATGTGTACGGACATACAGCTGAAGCTGAAGTAGCTCCTGTTGTTGTTCCGCCTAGCTGTGCTTCCAGTTGTTGGATTTGGGCTAGTAGCGCTGTGATTTGCGCTTGTAGATCAGTCTGCGCAGACGCTGCAGGAGCGTAGGCAGTAAAGATCATAGCTACTGCTACCGCTGCAACAGCGAATTTAGCAGAGATGTCTTTTGTAAGAGTCATATAATAACTTAATGTTTTACCGTCGTTAGTGACGGGTGTTGAGTGGCGGCTAGTTTTATAAGTCTAGTGCCCGTTCAACTGATATCTAATAATATGAATTAATTCATATTCACAATTGGGTTATCAAACCCAATTGCTCATATCACCAAACACCTACCCCGAAGGGTAGATGCCAGGCTGTAAAGCGAGTCTGAGTACGGTCAAGCGGTCGGTCACATCAGGAAAAAGAGTTCGGTAGTTTTGATATTTAATTATCAAAGTATCACCGCGGGGCTCGTCTTTATTCATCGGAAACCCGTATGAAAAAAGCGCCACTGCGCATACCCCACACTATAGCAACAATAGTGCATTAGTAAAGCATTTGAGTGTGTATGAAGCTCATCTTCGTACACATATCACAGCTTAAAAATACCGTTGCAAATAGCGAGTACTGGGTCTGGTGTATATGACGAGCGACATTGAACGTGTTTACTAGCTGCAACAGTACAGAATATAAGTACGTTTATGTCAAGCTTTTTACGGGTGTCCAGGGGAGCTGTTGCTGCAACTACGATCAACCCAAACCTGTCCTAGACGCACGTCACTATTACTTATAAGACATCGTATAACAGCAGTAACACCGACAAAGTCACGAATATTTTATCTGTCTGATAGAAATTACTGCTTTACTACAGAGTAACGAGACCAACGTCTTTCCCCTTCACGCAACACTTGTCCTTTTTCTATAAGACTATTTAGTTCCCGTTGAATTGTCTTTTCTGATACGTCTGTGATTATCTCTGCGACGTCCTTGATGGTGGCCTGTGGCTTGGCTTCAAGGACAGTCTTGATCCGCTCTGCTCTGTCTGTTAGTTGGCTGTACACCAGGTACGCATCTGAACTAATGTCACCCGCTGGAACCTGGACCCGTTGCTGACGTTTGCGCGGTGAGTTTTGTGGCTTGGCATTGGTCTGGGTAGGAGTGCTGTTGCTTACAGTTACAGCGTGCAAGTCTTTGATTGTTAGTCCGGTGTTTTGCAGATAGTGATTGGTTAACTGACGCTGCACGACGTCGATCTGCTCGACTACTAACAAGGCGAGCTCTGGAGCAATAAAGCGGGCCGCCTGCGCCACCCTGATAGTGCTATCAAGGACTGTCAGTTGGTGCCGAACTTGCAGTAGCCTATCGGTCACAGAGTCGGGGGCTGATTGGAGTGTCTCTAAGGACAGGTCGTGTAGTCTAAAGGACTGTGTTTGCAGTGTTTGCGACAATCCAGTCTTACGGTCATCTTTGTCTGTAAAGGAAAGAACATAGAAAACAACCGAAACAATCTTCTCTATCTTCTTAAAGACATTATTAAAATACTCGACGTTATCGGAGAGTCTTTTGATGTCTATGACGTTGTCCGTTATGTGTTGCATACTGATGTCCGTTATGTCGCTGATAAACTATCTAATGCCTTCACTATAAGGACATTTGGGAACTTTGCAAGTCCTTTTGATATTCTGCAGAGCTGACCACAACGTGATAAAATAGGTTCATTATTAAGTACTGACTCTCACCCTCATGGCTAGAAAAAAGAAACAAGTAGCGAAAGAAAAGACCGCCCGTTTTGAAGACTTATCACCGCATGCCAAGCAAGCGATTGCTGCGGTGCTGTTTGGGGTCACCGGGTTATTTTTTCTGTTTTCGCTACTTGAGATTGCGGGACCAGCTGGGGTATATACCGCGGCGGGACTGACGGCCTTGTTTGGTGGTGGTGCGTGGTTGGCACCTATTATATGTGTCGTATATATTTTTGTGCTACTCAACCCTAGCGATACCAGTCAGGAGATCAGTGGCTCTAAAAAGATCGGCACCCTGTTGTTGTTTGTGTCAGCCTTGGGTGCGTTACATGTGTACGATCCGGCACTGCAACTGGGTGGCTGGACTGGCTGGTTATTTGCCGGACCCCTACACGCTTTGTTCGCCCTTAACTTGGCACGCATCCTCACCGGTGGAGCAATGCTGATTGCGTTTTTCTTGTTGTTCAATACTGGCTTGCGCTTGCCTAAGCGTGCAGACAAAGAACCAGTTGACGACGATAGTGACATTGAGGCGATCGCAGCGGCGATTCCAGACGATGCCAGTAGTGACGATGAGACAAACGAAACCGCTGGAAGGTCAAGCGGATTGGCGTCGATGCGACAAAAAGTAGCGGCGTCGGTTGGCAAAGCATCACCCACAGGTGACATCATCGTTAAGCATTTCCAAGGGACGTATACCCCGCCGCCATTAACACTCTTGAACAAAGAGAAAGGTAAGGCACAAATCGGCGACGTCAAAGCCAACGCCAACACGATCAAGCGAACACTGCGGGACTTTGGGATCAGCGTTGAGATGGATGCCGTTGAAAGTGGACCGACAGTCAGTCGCTATGCACTGAAGCCAGCCCAGGGGGTCCGCATCGCCAAGATCGCTGGCCTGCGGCAAGAGTTGCAGCTGGCGCTGAAGGCCAGTTCCATCCGAATCGAGGCACCGATCCCCGGCAAAGCGTTGGTCGGGATCGAGGTACCAAACGAGGTACGCGCCACAGTTGGACTGGCGTCGATGTTGGCTACTCCTGAGTACGCCGACTCGCCCCACCCGCTGATCGTGGCGCTCGGGAAAGACGTGACCGGTCACGCGCACTTCTCAAACATCGCGCGCATGCCCCATGGGTTGATCGCTGGTACCACCGGGTCAGGAAAGTCAGTCACCATTCAGAACATCATCATCTCACTGTTGATGCGCAACTCGCCTGACCAGCTACGGTTTATCTTGGTTGACCCTAAACGGGTCGAGTTGACCCTGTACAACAAGATTCCTCACCTACTAACACCCGTCATCACTGACGCCAAAAAAGCTATCCGGGCGCTGTCCTGGGCAGTTACAGAAATGGAACGGCGGTACGATATATTGCAGTCAGAAAGCGTGCAGAACATTGCTTCGTACCATAAAAACGTTTACAAACCGGCCAAGGCCACCTGGGTTGAAGACGGCGAAGACCAAGAAACGCGCGAAGCCCTACCCGAGTCACTGCCGTACATCGTGATTATTCTCGATGAGTTGAACGACCTGATGCAGGCCTACCCCCGGGAGCTAGAAGGTATGATCGTGCGACTAGCGCAGATGTCGCGAGCGGTGGGTATTCACCTGATCCTCGCTACCCAACGACCGTCGGTCAACGTTATTACTGGTACCATCAAGGCCAACATCCCTACTCGAATCGCGATGGCGGTGGCGTCACAGGTTGACTCACGCACAATCATCGACCAAGTTGGCGCCGAACAGCTGTTGGGTGGTGGTGACATGCTGTACTTGTCGTCTGACAATCCGCGACCGATCCGGCTACAGTCAGCCTTTGTGTCTGAGGAAGAAATCAAGAAAGTGGTCGAATACCTGCAGAAGCAAGACGCCGACTTGCTTGACCAACTTGATCTGGACGAGCAACCAGGCGGGTCTGACAACGCTCTGTTTAGTGCTTTGACTGATAACAACGATGCAGACGACGACCTGTATGACGACGCTCGTATTGCGGTGATCGAGGCTGGTAAGGCGTCTACCTCGTACCTACAACGTAAGTTACGCGTAGGCTACTCGAGAGCAGCACGACTGATGGACTTACTAGAAGAAAGAGGTGTGACTGGTCCGGCTGATGGCTCACGCCCGCGCGAGATCTTGTCCCATGGCAACGATGATGAAGACGTCGAGGAACGAGAGTCAATGGGTGAGGAAGGTGACCTGATCCGCTAACTATGTCTGACTGGCTTTCGTTCAAGACCGTTGTACAGGGCTCAGTAGTATTCATATGTCTGCTGCTGGTTGGAGCCTATGTTATATACCAAGCCAGGTTCCTGATCGTCGGGCCACAGATTGCCCTCAGTCAAGAGCTGCCCTGGCGGCACAATGAGCGACAAGTCACCCTCAGCGGCACTGCTACCAACATCTCGCACCTATGGCTCAACGGCCGACAGATATTTACCGACCCGTCTGGTCAATTTGCAGCTGCAGTGATCCTCGAAAACGGGTATACTATAACCACCCTGAAAGCTGAGGATCGCTATGGTCGGGTTACCACTATCACTCGTCCATTTGTGTACACCCCAGCTTCATTTATTACCGTTACCGATTAATTATAAACCTATATGGCAATTAAGAAGACGACCGTCAAAAAGACTGTTCCCAAAGAAACTAGCGAAAGCAAAAAAGACAAGAGCGGCAGTGAGATTCTCGAGACGCTGCGCAGTATCAAAACCAAGTTTGGCGACGATGCAATCATGACCCTGGATGAGACCAAACACGTCGACATCGAGTCAGTCTCAACTGGCTCAATTGGGCTGGACGACGCACTGGGAATTGGCGGCTTCCCGCGTGGGCGAATCATCGAGATTTACGGGCCGGAGTCATCTGGTAAGTCTACACTCGCCCTGCACACTGTGGCCGAAGCCCAAAAAGAAGGTGGGATTTGTGCGTTTATCGACGCCGAACACGCCATGGACCCGGTGTACGCCGGCAACTTGGGTGTGAAGCTAGACGAGTTACTCATCTCACAGCCGGACAACGGTGAACAAGCGTTGGAGATCGTCGAGTCACTAGTGCGGTCAGGCAAGCTTGATGTGATCGTAATTGACTCGGTAGCTGCACTAACACCCCGGGACGAGATCGAAGGAGAAATGGGCGCTCACCACGTTGGGAAACAAGCCCGCCTCATGAGTCAGGCCTTGCGAAAACTAACTGGTATCGTAGCCAAGAGTAAGACGGTGGTTATTTTCATAAACCAAATCCGCATGCAGGTTGGAGTGATGTTTGGTAACCCCGAGACTACCCCAGGCGGAAAGGCACTCAAGTTCTATACATCCGTGCGTCTGGACATCCGCCGCATTGCCCAAATCAAAAAAGGTGACGAGGTTGTTGGCGGCCGGCACCGCGTCAAAGTCGTCAAGAACAAGGTAGCCTCCCCGTTTAGGACCACAGAGTTTGACCTGATCTATGGTGAAGGCATCAGCCGAGCCGGTGAGATCTTGGCCCTGGGTGAGAAGTTCAAAATGGTCGCCAAGGCTGGGGCTAGTTACAGTTACACTCCGCCCGGTGGAGACGAGTCAACCATCGTTAAACTTGGCCGGGGGTATGACGCTGCTCGCAAAACACTGCAGGCTGACAAAAAACTGACCAACGAATTACTCAAGAACATCCGCAAAGCATTGAAGGAAGACAAAGAAGACAAATAGCCCGTACCCACTTTCACTATGGCCAAAGTCCTCTACAACGAAATCACCGTCAAGAAAACTGTCACCATGGACGGCGACCCGTACTTGGTGTTAAGCAATAGTATCGCCAAAAAAGATCGTCAAAAAGCCAGCAATAATGTGCGCATGAAAAACCTGCGCAGTGGCAACGTGATCGAACGTACCTTTCACCAGTCTGACGTACTGGAGGATGCGTACCTAGAAAAAAAGACGATCAAGTACTTGTACACCAATCGAGGCGAGTCGTGGTTTTGCGCCTTGGACAACCCCAAGGATCGTTTCAGTCTACCAACGGACGTAGTTGGCAATATGCCCAAGTTTGTGGTTGACAATAGCGAGGTAGAAGCGCTGTTGTTTGAGGACACCATAATGTCGGTCAACATTCCAATCAAAGTCGAACTCAAGGTCAAAGAAGCAGCTGACGCCGTCAAAGGCAATACCAGTAGTGGCGCCACCAAAGAAGCCATCCTGGTCACTGGATACATCGTACAAGTCCCGCAGTTTATTAACGTTGGCGACATAGTAGCGGTCAACACTGAAAGTGGTGACTATACTGAGCGAGTTGAAAAGGCATAACTACCTATACGCGTACAAAAAGAGCGACCGGGAGGGGTCGCTCTTTTTGTACTCGCGCTTGCTTCTCTTACCGCTGGATGTATGGCATCAGGGCCATAAACCGCGCTCGTTTGATCGCTGTGGCAAAGTTTCGCTGCCCTTTGGCTGACAGACCAGTTCGCTTACGACTGTTCATGCGGGCGTGTGGGTTGACGTTGCGGTCCAGGCGGTTGATGTCTTTGTAGTCAACGTGGTTGGCTGGAGCACTTTGCTTTACTTCTGTTTCGTTTTCCATAGTATTTTTCTTATTGATAATGTTTATATCTGGTCTTTCTAGACTCAAAGATGATTAAGATACAAGGCGCGCGAGGAAAGGAATGCGAACGGGCCTAGAGGCCAGTGAGTATTCCTTTACCGAAGCTGCAACGCAGTAGATTGATTATATTTGTGGCTAGAAAGGGATGTCTTCGGGATTAATTTCCTCTTCGGGGTAATCCGGCATCGCTGGAGCCTTGCCTTCATCCTTGTCTGACGAGTCTGACTTATCGGCTGGCGCACCAGAACTCTGACTACCGCTGGTTGGAGCCGCTGCTCCCCCTCCGGCATTTTTAGGTCCAAACTGAACGCGATCGGCGACGACTTCGGTGCGGTACTGCTTGACGCCGTCCTTGTCCCAACTGCGGGTTTGCAGTCGACCTTCGACGTAGGTGCCGCTGCCTTTGGTTAGGTACTTGGCGCAGTTGTCGGCCTGTTTACCAAACACGACAATGTTGTGATAGTCAGCCGCTTCTTGACGGTTACCGTCGCGGTCGTTGTACACGCGGTTGGTCGCCAGTGAAAACGAACAGACGTTCATACCACTAGGCAAGGCTTTGAGTTCGGGGTCACGGGTAAGGTTCCCGTAGATCATGGCTTTGTTCAAGTACATAAAAGAAATAAAGTTACTGTATAGTGACTCTATTTTACCTCGTCTGTCGCCTCTTCACCACCCTTGTCGGCGTCTGCTGGCGCAGTGTCTTCACCATCTACTTCTTCAACCACCTCCTCTGCTTGTTCAGCAGCAACTTGATCCTCAGTTAATGCTTCATGGAACAGGAACGGATTGGCCTCTTCTAGTTTGTTCAGACGGATCAGCAGGTGACGTAGCAACTTGCTTTCTCCTTCGACAATTTCAGTTAGCTCGGCTAGTTTAGCTGGTTCAAGTGTAAATCGAACCCACCCAAAATAAGCACTGGTAAACTTACGGTTGCGGCCTTCGAGGTACTTGATTACTTCGTAGGCTAGGTCGAAACGCTTGGGTGTCTCTTCGTTGGTTACGGTACCGCCAGCTTTTTCGATAGCTGACTTGAGTGATGTACAAACATCGGTTACTTCCCCTTCAGCCACTGTTGGAAGTACGTGGAATGCTAGCTCGTAATGAGCAGCATCAGCGGCTGGCATGTTTTCTTCTGACATATTGTCTTAGAACTTAATTGCTAAATGCCCGCGCAATGTACCACATATATCCATTGCCAGCAATAGATTGTGACATGTTATACTAGCCGTACTTTATGGTACACAAACCTGGTCCAACTGCATATATTCTGGCTGGTGTAGCTGGTGCTGGTCTGGTTACCACTGGCTATCTTGGTGTGCGAGCGATAGATCAGAACAGCGTGATCGACAACCAAAACGCCCGCATCAGCGAACAGGTAGTCACACTACAAACAGCTAACAGTACGATCGCATCACTCGAGGCTGACTTAGGGAACCTCAAAAATGACCTGGAGGAGCTGCTTTCCAACTACGAGGACGAACTCGATCGCAACGAAGAATTTGAAGACCAAATCATGGACTTGGCTGGGTCGCTCGATGAATTCGAACGCTTGAGTGAAATCGACGAGGAACTCTTGATCAAATATTCCAAAGTGTCGTTCTTGAACGAAAACTACGTCCCTTCTCGCCTGAAACAGATCGACGACGACTACATGCTGGCAGGCAAAGGCGATCAGTATTTCCACGGGGATGCGATGCGATTTTTGGAGCGCATGTTTGACGCCGCAAAACGAGATGACATCGACCTCAAGATCATCTCAGCCTATCGTTCATTTGACGAACAAAACCAGCTCAAGGGCCAGTTTACCCAGCAGTTTGGTGCCGGTGCCAACGCGTTTTCAGCCGACCAGGGCTTTTCTGAACACCAGCTTGGAACAACGCTTGATATTACCACCCCAGCTGTCGGTGCCACATCTAATAGCTTTGGTGAGACAGAAGCGTTTGAGTGGCTTGAAGAGCACGCACATAACTACGGCTTCATCCTCTCCTACCCCAAAGACAACAGTTTCTATATCTACGAACCATGGCACTGGCGATTTGTCGGCCGTGACCTAGCGCGCGATTTGAACCGCAAAGACGACTCTACTTTCTACACCATGGACCAACGAGAGATCAATAAGTATTTATTGGAGATATTTGACTAGGTGTGGGTACAACTACATGCGCTCCAACTTGCGATATACATCACTATCATTACGCTTACCCACTAACACTACGTGCACAGCAACGTCGTCCCAGCGGTAGATGGCGCGATACTCGCCGATATCTATACGCCACCAGTCTGAGTTTTGTAGCTTTTTTGCATCATGCGGCGTGACCTCTGTTGCTAGCTTTTGCACGGCTATCGCTACTTGTCTTTGCTGCTTAGGTGGTAGCTTGGTTATGAATTTAGGCGTGCGTTTATACAGTTTAAGCTGACGCATGAAGTATTTGATCGATAAACTGTTGACTTTCCTGAGCACTCAAAGCATCTTCTTTGCCAACTTTGTCTGCCTGCTTAATCCAGTATTGATCATCCAGCTTTTCTAGTGCCTGGTACTCTTCTGGCGACAATACAACGGCCACTGGCCGATTATTGCGAGTGATCGTTACGGGCTCCTTACGAGCCAAATCAATTAGTTCAGCGAATTGAGTTTTGGCTTTTGTGGCAGTAATAGTTTGATTAGTCATATTGATTATTATATACAAAGTGATCAAATTAATCAATACTAAGTCGATACAATTGCCGTGCATTCTCTAACAACTGTTTCCTCACCTTCTCCTCGTCTTCTCCCTTAACCTGCGCGATGGATTTATACACTTCCTGCACCATCCAGGGTTCGCAGCGCTGGCCGCGGTGTGGGACTGGGGCGACGTACGGACAGTCAGTCTCGGCGTGGATCATGTCCAGTGGTGCGTACTCAACCACATCGAGATAATCTTGAACACCTGGCTTGTGGGCCGGAAATGTCACCACGCCAGTGAACGAAATAGTGAAGCCTAGGTCAAAGAACGCTTTGGCCTGGGCAATGGTACCTGCATAAAAGTGTGCGTTGCCAGCGACTTTCGCCTCGGTTTTGAGGATATCCAGCGCATCGTTGTACGCACAGCGCGTGCCGCCCTTGGGGTCATTGCGCAGGTGTAGCATCAGTGGCTTGCCAACTTCGTTTGCTAGTTCAATCTGATCGAGAAACACTTCTCGCTGCAGTTCAAACGTATCTTCAGCATTGTGAGAATAGTCAAACCCACACTCCCCGATTCCAACTGTCTTGGTGTCGGCAGCTAACGTCTTATAAAAATCATAGTCAAACACCGGTTCAGATTCTTTGACACCATGATCGTCCGGGTCAACATCAACCACACTACACGGATGCACACCCACTATTGCCCAGGCGTTCTCGTACTGGTTCGCCAACTCGACCGCAAGCGCACTGGTTTCCTTCCGTGTCCCAACGTTAATCATTCCCACAGACAGCTTCGCACACAGTGCAAATACTTCAGCCCGATCGTCGTCGAACTGCTGTAGGTTGAGGTGCGCGTGGGTGTCTAGGTATTGCATACTACCCTTCCAAGCGATTAAACAAATTCTCTGGCTTCTTATTTGCCAGCACTGCTTCTTTGATAATCACATTAGCCTCAGGCATCAGTGGGTACAACATGCGGCCGATAATATACAGGTCGTGTACTAACTCTTTGATAATCACTACCGCTGCATCTTTGTCGGTTTTCACCAACTTGAATGGCTCGGTTTCAGCGATGGTTTCATCCAGAGCCTGGACCTGGCTCCAGACGAAGTCAGCTGCACCTTGGAAATCATACGTATCTAGTGCATTTGTATAAGCAGCGTCAAACCCGACCACAGGTGGTTTATCGATTGGACTGTCCAGGTGCGTCTCGGCCATTTTCATAATCCTGGCCGTCAGGTTCCCTAGTCCGTTAACCAGGTTCGCAGTGTAATACTCGTCCATCTTTTCAATGGTTAAGTCAGAATCGTCTACCGGGTGCACATGACGGAGCAAGATGTACCGAGTTGCGTCAGTACCATAACGATCAACCATCTCGGCTGGAGCAATTACGTTCCCCAGACTCTTGCTCATTTTTTGACCACCACTGTTGATGAAGCCATGGTAAAACACCTGGTCAGTAGCTGGTAAACCAGCACTCTTGAGCATTGCCTGCCAGATGATGGACTGGAACCGGACTTGGTCTTTGCCGGCTAGTTGTAGGGTTTGGCCATCTTTCCAGTATGTCTGATAGTTACCGGCGCTATCAGCCGGCCAGCCAAGCGTGCTGATGTAGTTCGTCAGCGCGTCGAACCACACATACATCACCTGCTCATCGTCGCCAGGCACCGGTATCCCCCAGTCCATTCGGTCGGTTTTGCGCGAGATAGAGAAATCTTCTAATCCGCCAGCGACAAATTTGAGTGCTTCTTGGCGCCTGAATTCTGGCACGATTACTCCCGCCACGCCTAGGCACTCTTCTAGGTACGCTTGGTAGTTTGAAAGTTTGAAAAAATAGTTTTCTTCTTCTACTTCTTCTACTGGTTTTTTGTGGATGAGGCAATTGAGGTTTTCGTCCAACTCGGATTCTTTGTAGAACAATTCACACCCGACGCAATACAGTCCGGTGTATTTCTTTTTATAGATGTCACCTGCTGCTAGGCAACGGTTCCACATTTCTTGCGCGGCTAGTTTATGAGCATCGTCGGTGGTTCTGATGAAATTATCGTACGACAAATTAAGCGCGCTTTTCAGACGGTCAAATTCACCAGCAAAATGAGCCACGTATTCATAGCGGTCACGACCCTCGGCATCGGCCTTTTCAGCAATTTTCTGTCCGTGTTCGTCAGTTCCAGTAGTAAAGAAAACATCTTCTCCCATCAGTCGCCAGTAGCGAGCAAGTGTATCAGCCTGAACCATTTCAAGCGCAAACCCAATATGTGGATCAGCGTTTACATATGGCAAGGTGGTGGTGATGTAGCGTGGGGTTTTGTCTGACATGTTATTTCAAATACTCTGCGAGCCTAGTGATCGCGACTCGTTGTTGCTCGCCAGTGTCGCGGTCGCGTACGGTCACGGTGTCTTTTAGACCTTCGTCTTCTTCCCCAAGAGTTTCAAAGTCGATGACAACACAATATGGCGTACCAATTTCGTCTTGGCGTCGATAGCGCTTGCCGACGTTGCCGTTATCGTCGAAGGCGACGTTGCTGAACTCAGCCTGGAGCAGCTTGAATACCGCGCGAGCCTTATCGACCAGCTGGGGTTTGTTTTTAAGGAGTGGTGATACTGCTACGCGATATGGTGCGAGGTGCGCAGGCAGCTTGAGATAGGTACGAACGTCACCGTTCATTTCGTCTTCGGTGTACGCTTCACACAGCACCGCAGTTAAAGCTCGACCGACGCCAAAGGATGGTTCCAGTACGTGCGGAATAAACGGTGATCCTTCCACCGGAGTGTAGCGCAACTTGACCCCACTGGCTTCTTCGTGACTTTTCAAATCGTGATCGGTGCGATACGCAAACCCAGCCAGCTCGTCGAAGCCCTTCCCTGGATAGTTATATTCAAAATCAATCGTGCGTTTGCTGTAGTGTGCGAGGTCACCCTCTGACACTTCGTACTCACGAATGTTGGCGTCGGACAAGCCGAGGTGCCGGTGCCAGTCACGCAGGTCGCTGAGCATTTTTTCGTATTCTGCTTCCCACTGATCTTCACTGACAAAGTACTCGATCTCCATTTGTTCAAACTCACGCACCCGGAACAACCACTCACGCGGAGCGATTTCATTACGAAACGCCTTGCCAATCTGGGCGATGCCAAACGGTAGCTTGGGCGACATAGTGTCGACAACGTTTTTGAAGTTAACAAATATCCCCTGAGCGGTTTCCGGGCGCAGGTACGATTTGTATTTTCCTTCGGCGCCGACAGCTGTTTCGAACATCAAGTTAAAATCCTTTACCTGTGACAATTGGTTACCGGCAGGACTCTTGAGGTTGTTGTTACTAACCAGTGCGTCCATTTCCACCGCGGACAACCCTTCAGCCTCGATACCGTTGTCGCGCAAAAGGTGATCGGCTCGGAATCGCTCGCCAGTTTTAGTGTCTTCTACAATTGGATCGGAGAAGCCAGCGCCGGTGTGACCAGATGCTTCCCACACACGTTCGTTCATCAAGATCGCAGCGTCCAGACCATACATGTCCTCGCGACCATCAACAAACATCTTCCACCACTCAGACTTGATGCGGTTGTTGAGAGCAACCCCAAGTGGCCCCAAGTCCCACGTGCCTTTCAGGCCACCATATATTTCACTACCAGGAAACACGAATCCGCGCCGTTTTGCTAACGCTACAATTTTTTCCATAGTGTTGGTTTCTGGTGATTCTTTCATAATCAGGATTACTTAGCGGACGACGATGCCGTTATCTTCATCAAAACCGGCTTCAGTTGAAAGTTCAGTGTACACCGGGTTGGAGGTGGCTTGCAAGCGTGACCCGGTAAAGCGGTCGGTGGCTCGCATGGTTTGTGTCTGGAGCAGCATCGGTGTACTACCAACCTGCGAGACGCTCGGAGTGAGACTAACCTGGAACGACACTTGCTTGCGTTGACCGGCAGAAACGTTGCCCGCCCGCCACTCTAACTGCTGCGATACTGAGTTAAAAATCAGCTCTCCGTCACCCACTACGCTATCGCGCCACACTACATAGATCGGTAGAGCGCTAGAAACAATGGCGTCAGTCAGGTCGTTGGCCCCGGCTTCGGCCACTATAGTCAGCGTATAACTAGTAACCTGTCCTACCTGTGGAGGCAGACTACCCTGAGAGATAAACGGAGTACCGCGACCCGCTTGACTACCCACAAATACGGCCGAGTTAAACTTGGCTTCAATCAAAGCGGTACCAACCAATTGTGGTTTGGAACCAGGGGGTGCGACTCGACTAGCGTATACGTTGACTGTCAGATCATACGCTGCGGTTGGCTGATCGTTTGCCGGCAAGACGGTAAAGCTCAGACGTCGGCGCTCACCTGGACCCACTGCTGCAAACGAACTGTCGTTAGAAGCTTGCCAGCGAATGACTCCAGAGTTGGAATCATAAAAACCGTCAGCCCCTTGAATGGAGTCTTCCGTTAGGACGTTGCCACCAGGGTGCACTTCAACCATCATGTCGTACACAGTGCTGTCCAGAGTGTTGATGACTTCAATTTGAATCCGGGAATCATCACCCTCTTCCAGCACAACACTGGATGTCTCGTCACCATTGACGTTGGTGACAATTTCGATAAACGGGCTCTCGATACTAAAGTCTGCCCTGGCTTCAGCCAGTAGCGAGTCAATAATAAATGGATCATTGGGTTGAGCTGGACCCAGGTCAAAGTTAACCCGTAACGACTCATCTGCGAAGCCTGTCATAACACCGTTGAGGGTGATGGTGACACTTTCCTCGGGCAGGAGTTCGTCAATACTCCAAACCGTTTTACCAAACACTGGCGCTGGGTCGGCTGACTCGAAACGAAAGCTGCTGGGGTACGAAGCACCGATCAGTAAATCACGCTGAGGGGACGACGAGTTTGACACTACTGTCAGAGTGATGGACACCGCTTCACCAGATGACACCAGGTCTTTGTTCTGTACCCGCAACACTATCGGTGATGAGCTGATACTCAGGTTGTACGGCTCGGCTTGTTTATAAAAGACACTATTGGAGCCGGTCACGCGGTACTCGATGGTGGCGGTTATTTGTTGTTCAGATTGCTCTTCGCCAAACAACACTACCTGGAGCGGCACGGTGCGAGAATCACCCGGCATGAGCGATTCGATTGGGATACGTTGTTCAAATAGGTTGCGCGGTGAGTCACCAACTGAACGGGTTCCCTGCGGGTATTTAACAATCAACGTGGCCGACTCCATCGCGATGGCGTTTTGGTTAGTGATAGATATACTCAAATCAAGCACTTCACCGCCGCCGATGGCATATGGTCCATCGACCACCATCGCGATGTTGTCACTTGAGATCTCGTTCCCGCCAAAATACAAGTATAAACTAGACAGTCCAGCGCCGAAAATAAATATGAACAGACTCACGTACAAAATATACAGACGATACCGACGGCTTGTCTTGGCCTTGACTGGTGCCTCTGGTTCAACTGGAGGTGGAGTCGGTTCGACTACCGGTTCAGGCAGCGTCCAGTTGCGCGAGACGTCAACTGACATGTCCGTCAACCGATGTTCCTCCACAGCGTCCGCCGCACTTGAGCGTGCGTACAGTTGGCGGCGCACGTCCTCTAGTCGCTTGGCATCGTTTGATTCTGACTTCATGAACACTAGTATACCACCAGAATTGTGACCTGGTTACAGCTGACTGGCGACTTCGGCCTGGACAATACTGCGATCAATGGCTGACTTATGCAGGCAAATAGTGCTGCTGTCGATTTGACTCAATGACACATCAATAAACATCTCAGGCACGTCACTGGTTTTGATGTATCCTAGCTGCGCCAACAAGCGCTGCGTTAGCACTCGTTCGTAACCAAGCCGCTGTACGCAGTCACCCACAAAAAAGTCCAATGCTGCCGTACACTCGTCAAACAAGTCAGGGTGCATTTCTTCACCAGTAATAAACCGCCTGATCAGACGCACAACTTTGACGACGCTGCCGCGAGCAGCCTGGTCAACCGCACTGTGATAATAATTCTGTTGTTCACTGACACTACCAATCTTCCAACCAGCCTTCCCTTTTACCAGCGACACCTTGATCAACGAAAAGTCCTGCAACGCTTGACGCTGTTTAGATGATTCACGACGAACACTACGCGCACTGGCGTACAACATACCTAACTCGCGGGTAAATAATCGATAACTACGGTCGGTGGTATTACGGTCATAGGTACCACAGACAATTGCTTGGGTCGTGTAGGTAACGTAGGACATTTAGGCAATCGAGAAGGTGAAGGTTAAATCGCCAGCTGTCACTACTTCCCCGTCAGACTGATCGATAAAAAGAACATCGTCTGCGCCCACTGTGTTGAGCAGCAATTCCTGATGATCGTTGACAGCCTGCTGACCTTTATCACTGGTTGATACCTGCAGCACGATGCGATCGGATGGTTGGAGGCCGTCAGCCTTACGTTTACCCTGCACTGCCCGCATTAGTTCGCGCACAGCACCTTCGGCGATCAGGTCCGGGGTGAGTTCGGTGTCGATTGAAACAAGGTCAGCTACTCCGTACTCCTTGGAATTAAGTTCATCCAGTACCACTTGCAAAAGCCCTTCTGGTAGTTCGGGGCCAAATACCGCGTTAATCGGTTGACGGACCTTGATACCTGACTTAGTGCGCGCCTCCAACGCGGATGTCACGATACTTCTGGTTGTGACCATTTGTTCCAACAACTTTTCATCTACCATCCCTTCACTTGGCCAAGCAGCCAAGTGTACACTTTCAGCCTCATCCTCCTCTCGCACAGCCCGCCATAAATACTCGGCATAAAACGGCATAGACGGTGCCATCGTAAGTGATAAGGTTCGCAGTACATGTCGCAGGGTTGCGAGCGCAAGCGTGCGGTCGACCATGTCATCACCCTTAAACCGATCACGCGAGCGGCGTAAGTACCACACCGACAAATCGTCGATAAAGTCACCAATTGGGCGCGTCGCTTTGTCCAGTTCGTATGACTTGTACCCGGCAGTTGATTCATTTACCAGTTGCTGCAACCGCGCGGTGATCCACTGGTCAAGCACGTTGGTCGAATCTCCCCTCGCTTCGGTACCATCGGCATACATTTCATACATCGCCAGTACGTTGTGCAGTCGGCCGATATTTTTGCGTTGCAATTCAAGCACTTCCTTGTCTGAGAAAGAAATGTCTTCACCTCGGATGACTGGAGAATTGAGTAAGTACTGTCGCATTGAGTCAGCCCCGACTTGATTTGCCAGATCCATTGGAGCAGAGTAGTTTTGCAGTTTCTTACTCAGTTTTTTTCCATCTTCAGCCATAATCATCCCGTTGACGATCACGTTTTCATACGGTGATTTGCCATACAGCGCAGTGCCCAGCACGATCAGCGAGTAGAACCAACCGCGGGTTTGATCAAGCCCTTCGGCAATAAACTGCGCTGGTAGCCCGACACCATTTTCGGGGTCAAAGTCACCTTGCGCCTCACCCATAAAGTGCCGCTGTCCGTACGGCATCGAGCCACTCTCGAACCAGCAGTCGAACACGTCAGGTACGCGCTCCAACCGCGTACCGTTTTCCTCCAGCACCACATCGTCGATGTATGGTCGATGGAAGTCTAGCTCGTAGTGGTCGTTGTGTGGGTACGGGACAAATGGCAGAGGTCTGACTTCAGCGTTTGGTATATTGATCCGTTTCTGCATCATACTTCGTGGTCTGTCCATGGCTTGAGCAATAGCCTCTAGTGCACGCATCATCCCTTTGTGCGTCACAATCAAAATAGTTTTGCCAGCGTACTTATGTTCAAGCTCGTAGAGAAAGTCACCCGCACGACGTTTGAGATCAACGGTTGATTCGCCTGCGAATTTTGGATTGTCATATCGCAGTTCTGAAGTGGCAAAAAATTCATCTAGACTTGTCCACGGCTGACCTTGGTATTCGGGCGGCACCTTGGTTTCCTGCACCCGGTCGTCGACCACTACCGCATCAGCAGCCAGTCCTAATCCAACCCGCAGCAATTCTGAAGTTTCCAAAGTACGGATATAAGGTGAAGTAATAATGAGGTCAATCTTTTGATTCTTCAGAGACTCGACAGCTGCGGCGACCTGCTCTTTACCTTTGTCAGTGAGGTGGTCAGGCGCATCTGGTTGTGTACTGATCAGTAGCTTGAGATTGCTTTGGGCCTCACCATGTCGCAAAGCCAAATACGTATTACCGCTCTTGGGCACAAATTCTTTTAGTTCCTCAAGTGAACCAATGACTTTATATTCTTTGGTCTCTGGGTTTCGCCAAATTGGCAATGGTGCCCCCCAATAGCGTTGGCGAGACACCGCCCAGTCGCGGGCGCCTTCCAGCCACTTGCCAAAGCGGTTGGTGCCGACATGCTCGGGCACCCAAGCAACCTGCGCGTTGTTGGCAACCAGCTGGTCGCGGATCACTGGCACGTCCACAAACCATGACGTTGTTGCGTAGTTCAGTAGCGGCGTATCGCAGCGCCAACAGTGTGGGTAGCTGTGGGTGATGTTTTCTTTTTTGAATATCACCCCTTTGGCTTGCAGGTTTTTCAGCACCTCGATGTCTGCATCCATGTGCCCGACCCCTGACTGGTCATCGTCTTTTGGTTTGACCAAAAGACCAGCAAAATCAGTCACCCAATCGTGGAAATGCCCCGACTCATTGACGTGGTGCACAATCGGCACGTTATGCGCTTGGGCTAATTTCATATCGTCGTCACCGTAGGCGGGTGCAATATGTACAGCGCCGGTGCCGTCTTCACCAATCTCAACATAATCGGCGTGGCGAATTGTCCAGGCATTTTCCTTCCCATCAAAATCCTGCTCCCCCAGCCACGGAAATGGTGGTTGGTAGCGGCGGCCGACGAGATCAGCGCCACTGATTTCTTCAACCACTTCAAAATCAATCCCGTCGAGCTGCACCAGTCGCTCCTTAGCCACGATCACCATCTGCGCCTCCTTGTCCTCATTTTGTCCAACACTTAGTGTTGGACATTTTGCTTTGACGTAGGTGAAGTCTTGGTTCACCGCTGCCATCAAGTTACCGGGCAACGTCCACGGAGTTGTTGTCCACACCAGCAGACTGGTGTCAGTCACCTCACCTGCGTCATCAAGTAGCGGCAGCTTGACCGTCACGGCGATGTCTTTGATGTCTTTGTAACCTTGGTTGACCTCGAAGTTTGACAGCGTCGTCCCACAGCGTGGGCACAGGTGCATGGTTTTGAACCCTTCAAACACCAAACCTTTCTCGTGCAGCTGCTTGAATACCCACCAGACACTTTCGGTGTAGGTGCTGTCCATGGTTTTGTAATCATCGTCCATGTCGGCGAAGCGACCCATCCGCGGGATGATCTGCTTCCAGTCATCCGCGTACTCCATCACCGCGTCACGCGCCGCTTCGTTAAAGTTCTTGACACCGTACTCCTCGATGTCGCGCTTGGTCGCCAGGCCAAGTTTCTTCTCGATCAGGTTTTCCAGTGGCAGACCGTGACAATCCCACCCCCACTTGCGGCGCACACGGTACCCGTTCATCGTCCAAAACCGCGGGATGGCGTCTTTGATGGTTCCAGCTAGGATGTGCCCGTAGTGTGGCAAGCCAGTTGCAAACGGTGGCCCGTCGTAAAATACAAAGTCGCCCTTGGGTGACTCACCCGACGGCGTCGCCATTGATTTATTAAAAATATCCTGCTCTTCCCAGAAGGCTTGGATTTGCTCTTCGCGTAGTGCGACCTCACTTTTTTCTACCGCATCAACCACTGCAACCGTCTCGTTTGAGTGGTTAGTATTTTTCTTGTTCATATATAAAGTTGGTTATGTATATCAGACATACAAACGCCCCATGCATTTGAGAGTGACGTATCAGGTCACTTATTGAGTGTAGCAGACCAACAAAAAATGGCAAAAGAAAAGGCACGCTTGCAATAGCAAGCGCGCCTGGATTCTACAACGACTCATCATCACTGGATTCACCCCACTCGAAAAGACCGGCAAGAATCCAGTAAGTGATTATTCCTCCTACAACGAAGAGAATCGCAATGATAAGAACAAAGAATGCTCCTAACCAAAAAGAAACAGGGTTCATATGCTACCTACCTTTCCACCTCTAGAAAACTAGATTTTGTGGTTTTTGTCAACCTACATCCGCTCTGGTGCCTCGATCCCTAGTGCCCACAAACCTTGTTTCAGCGTTTGCCCGACTACCGTAGCTACCGCTACTTTGTATGGCGCGAACTGATCACTAGGGTCAACGATCTTTTCGGCTGCGTAAAACGAGTTAAACTCTGAGGCCAGCTCTGTCAGGTACGTCACCACCGCTTGCGGTGCGCGGTCAGCCAGCGCTGTCTCGATTACACTCGGGAACTGCTCGATCATTTTTTCGACGGCATATGGCTGTGGTGGCACTGCTGACTGGTCAGCAACCACTCCAGCCGCAGTGGCTTTTTGTAGTACCGACTGGATTCGGGCGTAGGTGTATTGCAGATACGGCCCTGACGCACCCTCAAACGACAACGCCTTGGCCTTGTCAAAGACGATGTTTGAACCTATGCCGTGACGCAGAATCTCGTATTTCAAGGCCGCCACCGCCACTTTCGTCGCCAGCTCGTCGTTTGTTTCTTTTGTCTTTTCTCTAGCGGCGGCTTCCATATCCTCGATGATCGACTCGCCGGTGAGCACATTCCCTTTTCTAGATGACATCTTGCCGGTGCTGAGGGTCAAAAACCCGGTCGGGATATGCTCCAGGTGTTTTCCAGCCGCGTCTGCAAACAGTTCTTTGATTGCCGCGTAGACGACCTTGAAATACTCGGCCTGTTCACCACCAGTGACAATGATCGACTGGGTCCAATTTGGATGCTGACCATGCTTTAGTTTGTAGTGCCCAATGTCTTTTGCCTCGTATGTTGGCAAACCTTTTGAGTTGAGAAAGACGCGGGTGTGCAACCCGGAACGTTCACCGTCGTATACAATTGCACCTTGGCTTTCTGTAAATAATTTCCCTATATTATCTTTCACGATTTCCAATCCAACTGGAGCAGCCTCGCTTTCAAATATCTCTGTATCAAAATGAGTTCCCAACTTTTCACAAATAGTATTGATCTGGGCGTTTGAAGTAGCGATTCCAGCCAGACGTAATTCTGACAGCTCTGTATCTGATCCGGCATACAGTGCCTGATTGATTGTAATGATTTCTTCTTTTTCTGAACCTTCGGCTTCGTATGCTTCGTTTCCAGCTCGATAGGCCGCACCCAACTCTTCGATCTTGCTTGGATCATTTCCAGTTTTCTGTAGTCCCCAGACAGCTTTAGCTACCGGCAGTCCGATGTCTGATGGGTAGTTGGCTCGCACCACGGTTGCACCAGACAGTTCAAACAAACGGGTGAAAGATTCCCCAATAATGTTCCCCACCAAGTTTCCGACGTGTAGTGGCTTGAACAAGTTCGGACTAGTGTACTCAACAATTACTTCTTCACCTGTCTGCGATTGGTTGCTCCCCCAAGCATCTCCAGCGGCAAGCGCTTGCTCAAGTGCGGTTCTAAAATATTCTCGATCCAACGTAAAGTTGAGAAAGCCTGGGCCGGCCACTTCAACACTGGCTACCAGGTCGATTTTGTCTGTCAGCTCGGCCGCAATCTGTATCGCCACCTCCCGCGGTGCTTGGCCGACTTGCTTGGCCAGCACCAAGGCGACATTGGAAAACACGTCAGCGGCAGCGTTTTTGTCGGTTGGGTAGTCTACAACAAAGTCAGCTGCTGGTAAGCCAAGTGTCTGGAGAGCGGTTTCTATTTCACTACGAATAGCATCTTGCATATGTGTGTACTGTACCCGATTATTCAATTCTAGTCACCATCGCGCGCGCCGGGTCGGTGGTATTGATGCGTACAGTTGTTCGTCCCAACACTTGCCCCCGTTCGTTTTCTACCCCACAACGCCAGACCCCGTCACTAAACGTGTCTAGAATCGTGTAGCCGCGATACCCGCCACTATTTTCGCCGGTGATCGGGTACCCAAACCGGAAGGCTTGCTGCCAATCACCCGCTTCGTCTTTGTATTCCCAGCGATGATAGATGCGAGTTGACAGTCTGGTTGGTGCATACACCCGAGCAAAACACGCAATTGAACCACGAGTTGGGTGCAGCTGATCGCGCACCAGCGGCACTCGCCGATACCAAGGTTGTTCCTCGTCCACCACACGATAGTCGCCGTTGTTATCGCGCGACACCGACTGCACTATGTCGAGCTCAGTCAACGACAACGGGATTGGTGGAATAAGATTAAAGAAATACAACCCAGTTAGCAACACATACAATGACGACACCACAATAATCACCCGCCGAGTGTTCAGCCGCATAAAGTTTGGCACAATGCTATACAAAATCCGCAACACACCGCAGACAAACAACAGTGCAATTAGTCCACTCAAGATAAATATCCCGTCCCCCATCCGCCCGAGCAACACTGGCAACACCAACACCACGTAGGAAAATATCCCGATAAAGTAAAGCGCTACGTGGTACACCAGCATGTCAGACCGCTTCTCTAGCAGCTCGTTACCAAAAATAACTAGTAGGATTAAAATCAAAAACGGTGCAGAAGCCAGCCAGTCGCCACTACGACCATAGAAAATAAGCATGCCTGACAACAGTCCGCCAAACGAATACTGCAGCAGGATCGGTGTGTACCGTTGCACCAACCTACTAATTGTCATCGGGAACTTGTCGGCTACACCAGCATAGAGCAACAACAACGATACCGTGGCCAACACCACATACATCAACAAGATCAGGTTATCGACAATGTCGTCAATCCGATTCAACAAAATAAGGTCGGTCGCAAACCCACCGACAAATGCCAGCGTCAGCCAGTTACGAGACGCCAGTGATGCCAGTGACTGAAAGTTCATATGTTGTCATCATAGCAAACTACTCACACAAAAAGAAAACGACCACGCATGATGCGGGTCGCTGGGTATCTGTCTACACCCTACACAAACCGCTCAGGCACTGGAAACGCTTCGCACATGGTCTGCACTTCTTTTTGCAACTCGGCTTTCTTGGCTGTGTCGTCCTTGGCTCGCATGGTTTCGATCATGATCTCGGCTAACCTGGTCGCTTGTTCCTCTTTCATCCCACGAGTAGTCATCGCTGGGGTTCCAAACCGGATCCCTGATGGGTCCATGGCGGTGCGAGGCTCGTCAGCGATCATGTTTTTGTTTAGCGTAATACCAACTTCGTCCAACACCCGCTCGGCATCAGCCCCAGTGATCCCAAGTGAACTGTGGACATCAGCCAACAACAAGTGGTTGTCCGTCCCCCCACACAGCAGTCGCACTTCAGCCTCTTTGAAGACCGCCTCCATCGCCTTAGCATTTTTTACAATCTGTTGCGCGTACGTCTTAAAGCTCGGGTCAAGTGCCTCTTTGAATGCTACTGCCTTGGCAGCGATTTGGTGCATGTGCGGTCCACCCTGCATGCCGGGAAATACGGCCTTGTTGATCCGCTTGGCCAATTCTTCACTTTCGCGCACGACAATCATTCCCCCACGGGGACCACGTAGTGATTTGTGCGTGGTCATCGTCATCACGTCAAAGCCGTGGTCAAACGGATTTTGCAGGACTCCTGCTGCAATTAGTCCCGTGATGTGTGCGATGTCCGCCACCGTGTACGCGCCGACCTCGTCCGCGATGGCTTTGAACTTGGCATAATCCAATTCACGTGAGTATGCCGAGAATCCCGCCAAGATAATCTTGGGTTTGTGCTCGAGTGCCATCTCTCGCAGATGGTCGTAGTCGATCTCACCGGTGTCGACGTCTTTCATTTTGTAACGGACAAAGTTAAAGACTTTGTTGATACTGGTGGTCGGGTGGCCATGAGTCAGGTGTCCACCGTGTGACAAGTCCATCCCCAACACCGTGTCACCTGGCTCCATCAAGGCAAAGTACATCGCCACGTTGGCGGCCGCCCCACCCAACGGCTGCACGTTGGCGTATTTTGCCTTAAACAACTCGCAAGCCCGTTCAATAGCAATAGTTTCCATCGCATCGGTGAACTCTTGCCCGCCATAGTACCGTCGCCCAGGGTAGCCTTCAGAGTACTTGTTGGTAAATACCGATCCCATCGCCTCGCGTACCGCCATCGACACATAGTTCTCGCTGGGAATCAGCTCGATTCCCTTGCGCTCCCGCTCCTCTTCCCCGACAAGGGTCGCATAAATGTCTTGGTCCTGCTCTTTGATGTGTTGGTATTGATTCATATGTTTATAGATTACACTATTTCCCGGTACTCCCAAACCGACCTTCACCGCGAGCAGTTTCGTCTAATTCTTCCACCTCAACTATTTCTGGATGCTCGACTTTTTGAATCAGGAGCTGTGCGATTTTGTCGCCAGCGGAAAATGATTGCGGTTCAGTACCAAAATTGTACAGACCGATAAGATATTCCCCCCGATAGTCAGTATCAAATACCCCACCAGTTACTTTCAAATGGCGTTTATTTGAAATACCGCCTTTGTCCCAAGTGAGCGCAGCGTAGCCCGCCGGGAAGACGATAGAGATACCTGTTTCCGCCAGCACATGGGCACCAGGTTCGACCGAAAAACCTACCAAACAAAATAAATCCATCCCAGCGTCTGTAGCATGGGCGTAGCTGGGCAGCTTGGCGTCGGGGTGAAGTTTTTGGATTTGGAGCTGCATCATATGGTCACCATTATAGCAAATAAAGAAAGGCCGGCGCTAGCGCCGGCCTTTGGATCATTTAGTAATTCCCAATTTTTTACCCACAACTGACCGAACTCTAGCTGCCACCTCAGCCTGACTTCCTTCGCCTGACTTCCTTCGCCTGAGACTTTTACAATCCGATCTGGAAACTCCTCTGCCAGCTTCTGGAATGCCAGATATTCATGCTGCTGCATGCCAGCAACCTTTTCCATCCGATCTGGATCAGAGCCGGTACGATGACTCATACGTAGTGCGACCGTCTCAAGTGAGATATCAATCAAAATCGTCAAATCGGGATCGACTCCAATCATCTCACGATGCAAATTGTCAATCTTTGTGCGTAATGCACCATCGAGGTCATTCAAAGTCTGCAGCACGATAGTTGAGTCGATATATCGATCACACACTACAACCCCTCCAGCGTCAATCATTGGCCTGATCACTCTTTCAACGTGATCTCGTCTCGCAGCAGTAAACAAAAGGACTTCCGTTTCGCGTGACCAGCGATCTGCTTCACCTTGCAGGATTAAATTTCGAATCTCCTCGGCGCCTGGCGATCCACCTGGTTCGCGGGTTTGGACCACCCGACCAATGGTGGGCTTGTATTCACTGAGCCATACAGCGCACAACTTGGTTTGGGTTGATTTACCAGAACCGTTCATACCTTCAAACGAAATAAACATAGTACCTCCTTTGTATCACGGTTACATTACTTCCACCCTGTAGATAACTACATACACCATACAAAGTCAGTTGCGCAAAAAAAATACCTGTCACTATCGTGATAGGTAAGTACCTGAAGCGAACTAGTTCATCACAATCAGAAAGGCTGATATAATGGCCCATATGTCTACCATCGAACAACTCAACCACCACGAAACCAAACTAGACCCCGGAGGAAAAATTGTCGTTATCGACTCGGGAGCAGTGCTGACCGCCGAGATGACCGCTATGCTACAAGCCTTGCACAGTCGCTCGACCGAAGGTATTGAGGGGCACCTCAAGGTACTAGCTGAGCGTGGCGCGGACAAGTTCATGTCGACGTACTACGTGCAGTACGGCCACAAATCAATCGGTGACTGCGGTGTAGGAGTGGTGTTTATCGAAGGCATCAGTATGCTCGCGGCCAAAGCCATCCAGGACAGCAAGCTATACAACGGGCAAGAGGCATCAACTCGGTACATCGATTTTGCCAACCAACCGTTTCTTAATCCAGAAGGCACAGGGGCTGGAACCACGATCCAAGAAACTTGGCGGCAGTTCTACCTCAAGGCGGTTGAAGAAATGAAAGCTGAACTACCAAACCGCTACCCACTGGGCGAAGGAGAAAAAGAAGGCTTCTACACCAAGGCCATCCACGCGCGTGCGTTTGACATCACTCGTGGATTCTTGCCCGCTGGTGCAAGCACCAATATCGCTTGGACCACTACACTACGACAGTTCGACGATCGTATAATGCAGCTACGGCACCACCCGTTGGCTGAGGTGAGGGAGATCGCAAAGAAGCTCAACGACGCCCTGCTCGCTATGTACCCCAGCTCGTTCAAACCAAACGACGACGAGCGATATGCTAAATACAAAGCAACCCACGACTACACCACCTTGGCAAATCAGCAATACTACTATCACGACGCTGACTGTCCTGAACTGGAGCTAGTCCGCGACGGGGTGGATCACACTGCACTGCAAGAGTTCAAACCATTGCTGGCTGATCGACCAGACCGCACCGAACTACCAAAATGGCTCGGGGTGTACGGTGAAACGGCGTTCAAGTTCACCCTGGATTTTGGTTCGTTCCGGGACATCCAACGTCACAGAGCGGTAACACAACGAATGCCGCTACTTACAAGCGAGATCGGGTTCCATGACTGGTACCTGGACGAGCTAACGCCTACTTTGCAAACCGAAGCCAACAAACTTATTGTTGCATTGGCAGCGGCGGCAAATGAACTGACAAGTGACGTAGCCATGCGGCAATACTACTTGCCAATGGGGTTCAAGATCAGCAACTATATCTCGGGTGATTTGCCAGCCTGGGTGTATTTGGTCGAGCTGCGAGCCAGCAGTCTCGTGCACCCTACTTTGGCAGTCCAGGCTGCCCGGATGGCTGACATACTACGGGACACGTACGCTGACTGCGATCTAACGATTCACATCAACTCCGAACCAGGTCGGTTTGACGTCAAGCGTGGTGAGGCGGATATTGTACGGGTAGATACGTAGTCATAAACTACACAAAGCAAAAGCGCGTTCAGACTGAGCGCGCTTTTTATCAAAATGACTTGTTCAACCTAGGTCGTGTTTCTTAATTACACTCCAACCTTTGCTTCTAGTGCATCGAGGCGACTTCGCAGAAGTGATATTTCTGTTTCCAACGCAACGACTTTTTCACGATGAGCTTTAAATTCTTCTAGCAGGGTTGTCAGAGCAGACTCAACTCGATCTAATCTGCCTTCGAGGTTCTCTAACGTATCATCAACCCGGTCAAACCTATTGTTAACTACAGCAAACCTACTATCAACGGCATCAAATCTCTCATTTATAGACCGTTCTGATGACTCAAAACGCGTGTCAATATACTCACGCATGACTTTCATTTCGTCACGGTGAAATTCCTGCATTTTTGCAACCGTATCTGCTACGGCTGTTTTAGCGGCTTTGTCTGCAATTTCTTCGTGCGTCATTAATTTTGATTCTATCATAGCAGTAATCAAAGACAAACCGAATTTACTTAAACTGCTTACCAAGCTTCGGCCCTGTTTGAGTTAAATAGTTGGATTGTTTGGCATCATAGTGAATAGTTGGAGCTGAGACCATTCGCTCGAACCTGATCTTGGCGATTGGTTGTCCTGCACGGACGACTAAGTCTTCAAACGGGCGGACTTCGAGGGTAAACGGTCGACCTTTTCCTTCACCATCTGTCCCCCAGCCCCAGCCCGGGTCGAGGAAACCAGCGTAGTGCGAGCGGAAGTCACCTGAACGTTCGTCCATTGGTACCATTTCGCTGGCGAGCGTCGGCGGAATTTTGACCCGCTCGGCTCCAGATAGGATGTAGAACTTATCACGCTCCAGGCGTAGTGCGCCGTCGATAATTTCCAATGGTTCGAAAAAATCAGCCGGGTCGTAGTGTGCAATATTATCCACATCGATCACTCGGTCAGGCGTAGCAATGCACTGATACCCACACACACCTTCTTCGACCAGAGCTGTCAACACCACCGTGCCATCTTGGTCGTTGGTTACCAGGTCGCTGTATAGCAGCTTTTTATCTTCAGCTGGGTGCCAAACTAAGCCATTTTGCATCGACAGTTCCAAGTCTAATTCTGAGAAGCGTGTGTCGCCGGTAAAAAGTCGCAGCTGGGTTAATGGTGTCCCCTCGTGGATCTGCACCGAGAACGATTTGGGTGCGATCGCAACCCACAACTCGCCCTCGTAGCCCTTGGGTGTGATCGAATCATAGCGCGGCACACCATCAGCCAAAACTCGCACATGCATATCAAGGCGACCGGTTGAAGATTTAGGATTGCAGTAGCCGTAGACCTGCTGAGGGAGATCCAAAGATTCATTGAGTTTGGCCAGGTACAGATCGTTGCACTCTAGCGGTTGAGTAATGTCGGCAGGCGTCGCTTCCATAAACGGCATTAGATCACGAATAGACTCCCCTACTTTTGGTAACACCAGACCGCGGATTTTGTACAACTCGCCACTGACGGTCAGGTCAAGTGAGGCTGGTGAAATATGGTCAACACTCGCGCCAATAATATTTCCACTAGCAATAAGTTGGGTGAGCACATGATCAGGTAAAGCACCAAGCTGATTATTCATAGTAGTTACAGTGTATCAAAAAAGGCCGCTTCGTGATATGGAAGTGGCCTTTTGGTTTTTATTGTTTTGCCGCCAACATTGCAGCCGGTCGCTTTGCTTCGAGCGCAAGCAGGTTGGAGATTTGTTTACCGAACCCTGTCGCTTGCAAATCTCGCAGCATATGTGATTCTTTCAGCCGCTGCTGACCAGTCAGTCTGATGAACACTGGAACATAACGATCAACACCTAACTGTCCAAACCGATTAGGAAAGTCGTGTTCGATTGTAATAGTAACCAAATCCAACGTATCCAGATCACCAACGTAGAGCTGGCACTGCTGGAGAGCAAATAAATGCAATTCCTCATCTGACCGGCAAATGCGGTCTTCACGGCAAAATATCCCTCCAAACGACGTCTCTGCAACAAACTTGGGCTTTGCGCCCACTGGTATAAACACAAAAACGTGTTGTTGGCGCGGTCGCCTTGGTCTTGTATTCCGCCACAATCTAAAAACCATTGTTTCAGTCCCTCTTTTCGACATTACGATCTATTATATTGCTGATGATGCACTATTTTCTGTTTTATTACAAACTAACAAAAATACATTTACAGTCCAGGGGTGACGTTCTATACTAACCTGATATGCCTTACTACTACACTCCCTTTCGCTCGAACTATCAACCGGCAGCCGATACGCCTAGCAGTAAACCATGTGTGTTTTGTTATGAACAAATCATTACTACTCAGTCTCTCTTACAAAACAACGGACGCCGATTCGAAAACAAGCACTACTATTGGGTAGTGAACTGGTTTCCGCGCACGGAAGCTCACACCATGCTGGTCCCTAAGCGACACATTACTGACATTGCCGACGAGACTACCGACGAACTACTAGCTCGCCAATCCTTACTACTAGAAGCTATGCAGGCGTTAAAAAATACATTTGGTGACACCGGATTTGAGGTGTTTTTACAAACTGGTCCCGGGTCGCTCAGCAGTATCAAACACCTGCACTGGCACCTTATCCCCACTAAACCACAAAAAGATACCTTGAGTTTAGCGAAACTGGGCTACTTTTGGACCACAGAACCTGACAAAGAAAAGATTGTGCTCCAGCCGACAGCGATTACAATAGCTAGAGAAGAGCTCATTGAACAAATCAAAGCTCATAACTAATCACCTGAGACCACAAGGAGGAAACATCTCATGAAAGCAGTTGTCATGGCTGGCGGAAACGGCAGCCGACTACGACCAATGCTGGCAGGCAGCATCAATAAACACCTATGTCCCGTTGGTAACAAACCGCTGATCCATTGGCCACTTGAAACTGTTGCGGACATCGGCCTCTCGGAAGTGTTTGTGATGGGGAACGGACCTCGTTTCTTGCCAGTCATGGAAGAAATAGGGACTGGCAAGGATTTTGGGTTACGTGTCAGTTACGTGTATGAACCGATCACCGCTGGGCAGAGTGTCGGAGAGCACTTTCTCGACATCGAGCCCCACGTTGGCGATGAACCGTTCGTGCTGATGCTCGGCGATTCGGTATACCTCAAACCACCACCAACACCCGGCACATCGACTTTTCAAACGTGGGCCATGCCGGTGGATGAGACTTGGGACAACCTGGACAAATACGCTGTGGTACCAGGTCAAACTGACATGATTCAAACTGGGCTTTGGATCCTGCCACCTCATGTGTTTGACTGTATTCGTCTACTGCAAAAGTCAATGTCAGAAGTCAGGATTCGCGACATCATTAGAAGCATGTATGACAATGGAGTACCACTCAACGTATGCCCTATCGAACCTGGGTCGTTCATTGATTGCGGTACACCTGAGGCTGTCACTAAAATCAATGCACTGTGTACCTAACCAACGCCAAAGGCCGCCTATTCAGGCGGCCTTTTTCTTTACTTTATACGCGAGGTCAATCGACTTAGGCAACCACCTTCACTTCTTACAGAAGCCGTCCATCTTACAGATGCTGTGCAGGTTGTCGCCACTAAAGTGGCTGACAACCTCCTAAATCAATCTCCCAGATTAATTTAGCCTTTTGGAAAGATTAATTCACTTCGTTCATAATCTGACTCAAAAGCTTCGTGAACGTGATATTAAATCACCTTCACGCCCATGCTGTAACAAGAGCCTTCGACGATCTTCATCGCAGCTTCAACTGAAGCGGCGTTGAGGTCAGGCATCTTTTCTTCGGCGATTTCTCGGATTTGAGCCTGAGTTAGACTACCAGCACTAGACGCTGTGTTTTTACTTGAACCCTTGTCTTTTCCAAGTTTTTTCAGGATCAGGCGTGACATTGGTGACACTTTGACAATAAAGTCAAAAGACCGATCGTCGTACACACTGATAACGGTCGGAACTACTTCCCCCATTCGTTCGCGAGTTTGGTCGTTGAATTGGTTGACGAATTCACCGATGTTAATGCCGGCTTGTCCTAGTACCGGCCCAAGTGGAGGAGCTGGAGTAGCTTTTCCACCAACTGCCTGTACCTTTATTTGTTTTACGAGTTTTTTAGCCATAAGCTTAATTTAAAATTGTGTGGCAGCGACGATGTCCATGTCCATCACCACCTGAAGCCCCGGTACAATACCGAAATTATTGCGTTTTGGCAAGACTAAGCCTTTTTGACTTGGAGGAAATCTAGTTCGACCGGCGTCTCTCGCCCGAACATGCTCACCAGCACCTTTACCTTGCCGCTTTCTTCATCTACTCCGCCGACCTTACCTTCTAGATCCTTGAACGGACCATCAGTGATATTGACGATGTCGCCAGCTTCGAGATCAACCTTGTGAGTTGGTGTATCACTTTCCATCTTGGCCATAAAGGAATTGTACTCGGCTGTGGTTAGGGGTACCGGCTGGGTTCCAGACCCGACAAACCCCGTTACCCGAGGCGTGTTACGCACTACAAACCAAGACTCATCGTTGACGATCATCTCGACCAGGACGTACCCCGGGAATACTTTTTCTTCTTCAACCACGCGCTTGCCACCTTTGACACGGATCTTTTTTTCGGTTGGTACCACGACGTTAAAGATAGAGTCGTTCATATTGAGCGAGTCAATGCGCTGCTTGAGGTTACGCGTAACGGCGTTTTCGTAGCCACTGTAGGTGTGGATCGCGTACCAGTGTCGCTCACCATCGCTGTGTTGTTTGGCCATATAATTAGAAGTTGGTTACCACGTAGTTAATAAATTCTCCAAATAGGAAGTCAAACGCACCAGCGTAGAGCGCAGTAATGGCTGAAATAATAATCACCAACAGCGAGTAAAACGCCGCGGTTTGTTTGGTTGGCCATTTGACTTGTTTCATTTCGGCAGCGGTGGCTTTGAGATAAGTTGAAAATTGATCCATGGATATGCTAATTATTTGTTCAAAAAAACCGCCTACAAGGCGATTCCTTTGTTTGAGATAAGTATACAGTCAGTTCGGAAAAAGTAAAGCTAGTTGATCTCGTACACGATGGTTACGCGCGCCACGGTCCGCTCCTCGCCCATCGGTAGCTCTGCTCCGCCAAAACCTTCTTCCGCCATTGCGTCGAACGCCATACTCCTCACCTGGAACGGCGCGGGTGCATAACGAGGGTCTTCTTCAAAGTAGCCAGTAATGTCGCCCAGAGTAACCCCCAGGTCAACCGCTAGTTTCTCGGCTTGAGTGCGGGCATCAGCGATGGCTTGAGTGCGCGCTTCGTCCATAAGTGTGTCTGTGTCGTCAACTACAAAGTTGAGGCCACTGATGTTAGTAGCCTTACGCTCACCTACCCCAGCCAGGATGGCACTGGCACTATCAGTGTTGCGCACCTTGACCTGAACAGATTGATTCACTTCAAATCCAACTTGCACCTGCTCTCCACGTTGACAGAATTCTCCTGGGAGACAAATCTGTTCAATCCAGTCATAGGTTGGATACAGATTGTAGCTAGTGGTAGTAACGTCTGTTTCGGCTACACCTGACTCTTCAAGAAACGCCAAGATGTCGTTGATAATTGTGCCGGACTGCTCTTGGGCGGCTGCGGCTTCGGTCGCTTCGGCACGGACAGAGAAAGTAAACTGTCCGATATCTGGCACAGCTAGTACTTCACCTTCGCCGGTGATTGAAATAGTCGCCGGCATCATGTCCAGATGCTGCATCTGCACAAAGTTGAGGACAGTGTATGACACCAGCGCCAGAATTACAGCCGCCAGTGACAAGCCGCCAAGTAGGCGCATAGTTGGGTGTGAAAAAAAAGTATTCATAATTTATTTTATAGATAAGCTACTGCAGAACGAATAAAGCCCCTAACGCGTGCACCAAAGCCCTGGTCGCCACACACCTGCTGGAAGGTGGACACGTCACCGTCAGACAATATCGGTGACTGATCAAGATTGTCGTCCAGTAAATAATACATCAGAGACCCCGGTTCCTCAATGTGGTCAATGCCTAATGCGTGTCCAAACTCGTGCGCCAATACCGTGACCAACTCAGACTCGTCTGAGAACTTGTACACGTTGATTTCCCCACCGCGGTAGTCACCCTGGGTAAATTCGTGCTCTTCGCCATATTGTCGGTTGTACACACGCACCTGTTGGTTGTATGTTTCGATCAGGGCGTTAGCTTCGGTG
>Ga0222634_1000210_pt1 | contig 34814 bp, 49 predicted proteins | sample AntAcemetageno50_FD_179807 | JGI IMG/M metagenome (GOLD analysis project Ga0222634, IMG submission 179807) | Saline water microbial communities from Ace Lake, Antarctica - #50 | ecosystem: Environmental > Aquatic > Non-marine Saline and Alkaline > Saline | place: Antarctica: Ace Lake | collected... | reverse complement strand
CTCTGAGTTTCGCTCCTCTGAGGTTTGCGTATCTGAGGTTCGCTCCTCCGAGTTTCGCGTCTTTGAGGGCATCAATCTCATCGGTGAACTGAACAGCCGCTGTATAACGGTTTTTGATTTCGTATTTCATTTATCTTCTCCAATTTCTAAAACGAACCGGCCATCAATCAGTTCTCCATTTCAATCTCTGCGGCGATATCCGGGTTTTCATCCAGCAGCTTTTTTAGCAGGTCGAGCCGGTCATTCGATATGGCGAGGGGTGCGGGTGTTGCCGCGAAGTTTCCACCCCAATCCACGTCAGGCACAGTCAACGGCTTCGTCAGGCCGAGGTGCTCACCCCTGACGGGGCTGCGTGGTCTGCCCCTAGCCATCGGTCACAACCTCCGACATGTGCTTCGCGCTGACCAAATGCAGCGGCGGTGAAATCCCCTTGATGTGAGCAGTCTCGCTTGTCACGACGTGGGCCAGAAACATTCCGTCACCCCGGTCTAACACCAGTTTCCATTGACGCTGATTGTCGCCGTATACGATGTCTCCGGTTTTCATTTTATTCTCCCGTTTGATGTTGTCGATGCAATCGCAACTGCTAGCAATTTCAAACTCGTTTCGCTCGACATTTCAACCGGCTGGACAGCCTTCGGGAGTGGCCGGGCTTTGGCAGCCCTAATTCGTTTGAATATGTTCATGCGTCATACCCCGTTTCGATCATGTGCTGTGCCGCGCCCAGATAGTCGAATATCAGGTCGTCAATTTCGCCCCGGTCTGCGCTAGGCAGGAACCCGCCAAATTTCCACATCTCGTTCCGCGCTCCCGCGTGGTTTATTTTCTTGGAGACATCGCGTATCATCCGAGATATTTGGAACGAGAATGTTGGAATATTATAAACATCGTCGCGCAATGTCCGCGCCAGCGTCATCGCATCATAAATGATATCCATGTCATCTTCTTGAGCCGCTTCGGGGTTTCTGAACATCTGGTAATAGGTCATATAACTGATCCTGCTAATGCAATTATGTAAAAAAATGCGAACGAACAAACCATGATTATAATGCCGGTCTGAAAATTGGTCATCTGTTTGTCTCCTTGTTGCATTATCGTGTCTTGATTAAACGAGTCCGGCGCGAATATCAGCAACGCGGGTCTCTCGGTCGAAATATTCCGCCTTCAAAACAGTGACTCCGTTTGCGACCATCGCGGCGGTGTATTCCTGCGCATCGGCCAAGGTTTCTTCGCAAAAAACGAAGGCTTTGTGGGGTGTCTTTATTTCAGCGCGGATCATTTTGTTTGTCTCCTGTTGGGGGCGGTCGGTTCATCCGGTTGCCCTATACCTAGTTTATCCACAGGTTCAAAGCGGGTGTAAACACCTATTTGCACAAAAGTGCAATTTTCTTTTTGGCATCATCACAGCCGTTTCCAACGATAAACGTGTCACCTATCGACTCAAGATAGGACTGCCAATCCTTTTGAAATGGCGACAGCTTCCCGTTCCACGAACGTTTCATTTCAACCCACACCTTCCAGTCTGGAATATACAAATCCGGCACCCCGGCGCTAACGCCCTCGGCCTTCAGCTTCGCCCCGGTCGCTCGGTTCCGCTGCCCGCCGTTGGGGATAGCGAATATCCGGGCGTCGGGGTGCGTCTGACGCATCCACATTACAAATTCGCGCTGTTCCTCGTGTTCGGTTTTCATCTTTAATCAATCTCCCTCGGACCCAGTATCTTAAACCGTGTTTCCCAATCGCGGGCGCGCCTGTTGTTGCGCGTGTCAACTTCGGCGTCCCGCAAAAGCCAGATGTCGTCAACCGTCAGGTTGCGTGGATACCACCTCTGCTGCCAGCGAGCCAGCTCAAGTCTGCTCATCCAAGGAAAGGGTGGGGGCGGTATAGGAGTATAATACGGTAGGCTAAACATCGAAGTCATAATTCCCATCTCCTATCTGTGACTCTGTAAAATTTGCCATCCTGCCGGAACTTAATCAATGCCGGTGGCGTTGCATCGTTAAGATCAAGGGCGGCGTCATCCAACTGCCCACCTAGTAAGACGCCATTTAAGCCCGCATCTCTCGCTATTTTAACCATCGCCATTCGGGCCTTCTGCCCGGCGTATCCGTCGTGCAGCACTGTAAGATATTCGCTCACCGGCTTGTCGGATAGCCTGCCGTAATATGTCACCATCAGCATTTCTTTCCCGCTGGCGCGGCTGGTGTGCTTGCTCCATTGCCATTCGGTCACGGGCATTTCATCAACATCCATCCCCATAATATCGTCATTGTGGAGCTTGGCCTTCGGCTCTTTGGGCAACGGGAACGGTTCGCCGCAAGCCACGCATTCCCGTGCGGATATGTGGTTTAGCTCAAAACATTTTTCACACGCCTTGACCGGGGATTCGCCTTCACCTTCTTTGCCTGTTGCCTTCTTCGGGTTGACCGCCGTGATGGGACCGTGGGTTTGAACCACCCCGGCGAAGTCCAGCACAAGGCAATGATCTGTGTGGGACTTTGGCCGCATCCCGCGACCAGCCATTTGTACGTACAAACCTGTCGATAGCGTCGGGCGCAACATGGCAATCAGATCAAGGTCAGGATGGTCAAACCCGGTGGTCAATACGTTGGCATTTGTCAGCGCCTGAATTTCACCGCTCTTGAATCCGGCGATGATCCGCTCGCGTTCGGCCTTGGGTGTCTCGCCGACTATGCAATCCGCGACAATGCCGCGAGCCGTTAAAATTTCCGCCACGTTCCGGGCGTGAGCCACACCAGCACAGAAAAACAGCCATGACCGGCGATCACCGGCTAAGCCTATAACCTCATCCACGACCGACACGTTATGATCGTCCGTATCAACGGCGGCTTGTAACTCGCTCTCGATATACTCCCCGCCGCGCTTGTGTACGCCGTCCACCGACAATTTGTGCGCGGTCAGCTTCGACCGGAGCGGCGCGAGGAATTTCTTATAGATCAATTCCTCGATGCTCACCGGCGATATGATATCCGCGAACAGGGCGGGGGCGTCAGTGATGTAACCGTGTCCCATCCGGTACGGCGTGGCCGTCAGGCCAATCACCCGCAGGGCTGGGTTAGTCAACAATAAATCGTCAATCAGTCGTCTATAACCGCCCTCTTGTTTATGACTAACAAGGTGGCATTCATCGATAATAATCAAATCGATGTGACCGATCTGGTCGGCATTGTTTCTGACGGACTGAATCCCGGCGAACGTGATCGGCTCGCCGATATCCCGCCGTCTCATGCCCGCCGAGTAAATGCCAAGCGGCGCGTTCGGCCAGTGGTCGCGCATTTTCTCGGCGTTCTGTTCGATCAACTCCTTAACATGCGTCAGCATAAGCACGCGGGTTTCAGGCCATTGGGTCAGGGCGTCCCGGCACAGGGCCGCAACAATATGGCTCTTGCCTGATCCGGTCGGCAGTTCAATGCACGGGTGACCCTTCGTTCCATCGCTGAACCACTGGTAAAGCTGATCGATTGTGCGCTGCTGGTAGTCACGAAGCATCGCGCACCGCCACAACCTCGGCACCGGGGAATGCCTCACGCACCTGCCCGACCATTTCATTCGCGCAAGCCTCGCCACCGGCAATCAGTTCCCTGCTGCTGTAAACGTATGCGTCACCCTCGCCGTTGCGGATATCCTTCCCGGCGATTTCGTAAACGGCCTCATCTGACGTGTTGCTATCCTTCATCGGCCACGGCACCAGATCAGGATGAAGGACGTGCCTGTCGCAGCCTTTGTGCTGAAACTCGGTGGGTATGGTCTTCTTCCAACGGGCGCAGGACCATGTGGAGTCATCTTCCGCTGTGGCGTGGGCGCACGTCCGGCAATTTACCTCTTGCGTTAACTGCCTCTCATGGCAGAAACTATGTGCCGCGCAAAATTTGCACTTGTACCAGCTAGGGTCGGTGGAAATCGGATCAGGTATCCGCTCTGATTTCACAATCCGCCTGCCGCGCTCCAGTAATTTTTCCGCCACCGCTCGGTTGTATTTCACCCGCTCGGTGTAAAGCCGGTCATCATTTTTACAGACCGCCATATAAAAGGCCCGCTCAATTCCGGTGCCGTGCATGTACAATTGAATCTGGGCGTAGTGGACCGGCTTGGACTTTTCGACGCCCTTCTTTTCCATATCGTCAAACGATTTCAGCGCGTGGGTTTTAAACTCGGCGACGTGCCGCGTTTTCTCCGCGCCCGGAACGCCGGAGGCAATGGTGCCGTCTGTCGATCCGCCGATATGAGTGCCGAAGTCAATATATTCCTGATGGTTCTCGAACTTGATCCCGATCATTTCCAGATCGGATATGAAGTTCCTTTCTTCCTCATGGCCGCGCCGAAACAGGCGCAGGATGCGACCGGGGAATGGTTCCACGACCGCCCAGCGGAACGACAGCCAAAGCCAGCGGTCGCAATCGTGGCCCAGTTGACTAGCGCCCATATGGGGCCGGGGCTTCTCGGCGGCACCCTCATGCGCCGCGTCGATCAACGCTGAAATGCTGTGGATGGGTGGTGGAATAGCGGTCATATTTTATCTCCCGTAAAATTCTGTAACTGGTGTGCGCCAATCGTTTGTCTGTTCGAAAAGATACCAAGCGCAATTGTCTTTGCCGGTCATCTTGCTGCCGGGAATCCACTTCACCCGACCGACTGAAACGATCTTGCGGCAGTTGTGCATGAGCTGCGCAGACTGCCGCGTGTGCATCCAATCGGCGTCAAACAATAGCCAAGTCGGCGCAGTTCGAGGCAGCGCGTCGATCAGCGGGTGCAAAATCTTTCGGTCCCACGGCGGGTTTGTAATGAACACCTGCCCCTGCGTGTCATGGATTTCTAGCGCGTCCTGCCCAGTCGAAATATCTCCCCGTTGAGCGCACACATGACCGTTGCGCTCAAGGTGCATCACAAGGTCGCCGTCTCCGACGCACGGCTCGTGGAAAAATGCAGGTTCCGGCAGATGCGGCAACAGCGGAACCACTGCCTCATAGGGCGTGGGGTAAAAGTCGCGCTCCACGCGCTCAAAGTTTGATCGTTTTCCCATTCGAATCTCCTGTTTAATTGAGTTGAAAAATGGCCGGAGGTTATTAGCCCCCGGCCTCTCCATTAGAAGGGAACGTCGTCGGTTTCAACCGCTGGGGTTTCTGCTTTTGGCTGCGACCAAGGCGGTGCGGCGGCAGCGGATGCCGTGGATGTCGAGGGCGGGGCTGACCCGTCAATGGCGCGGAAACCTTTAACTTCGTTACCGGGGCCGTACTGCTCGGACTCTTTGACCGTCACCTTGATCGCAAGATTTCCGCCGATAAGCTGGTCAGTGTCTTCCAGCTCCTGAACGCCGATGGCCCGCATGATTTCACCAAGCTGTTGCCTCGCAATTTCCTCTGCCTTGGGGTTGGGGTTGCGCGTGTTTAGATTGGTAAAAACAACGCGGCCCTGATGCTCCGGCCCGGTGATATCAAACCGCACCGAAATGTATTTGCCCGTTCCGGCCTTGGTGTCCTTGATCTCCGCGCCAGCAATTGCGACGTTGTACCAACCAGCAGGAACGGGATCATAATTCGATTCAGGTACCGGCATTTCACTCGCATTAAAAGTCTCGCCTAAAAAAGCCATCTCAATTTTCCTTTGTAATGGTGAACGAAGCCCGTCCGGGCTGCGTGGTGATACCGCCAAGTAGCGGCCCGGTGATCGATTTGTCGGCGCTTTTCCACGCTGTCATATTGATCTCCGGTTTCCAGCGGAACAGGCTGGACAGATGATCCGTTAGCCCCTCCTCCGCTGCAATCTCCTGGATGCGGTCGCCGTTGACTTTGCGGTTCATGCGCCCCGTAACTTTGATGCTGTACCCGGCGTCGGTGTCCACCGTCTCGACGCCTTCCAGCGTTTCCGGTACGCCGATCAGCGACATCAGCTTGTCCTCAAGATGGCGGCGGCGAGCGACCGCTGTGGCTTCCGCTTCCTTGGCGTCAAGCCAGTTCTGTGCCAGATCGTCAATCATTTCGCGCCCCCGATCTTTTTGATAATGTCGCCAAGGTCAGGCGCTTCCCACTGGTCGAGTTTCCCCGACCGATCTTTGGCTTGCCACATTCCGTCGGACTCCAGCATGAGTGCCCGCTGGACTACGCCCTCGGCGTCCTTCTCAAGCCGCATCGCACCGATAATGTCGAACGCATAGGGCAGGGCTTGTCCGGCTTTTTGTCCCGGCATGGATGGGCTGTACAGCATCCGCCCCATTTCATCCTGAGACTTTTCCAGTTTGGCGGTCATATAGACGTGCCGTGGCAGGTCGCGGAACATGCGGATGGCCTCGGCCATCGTGGTCTGCATTTCGCCGTAGGCAGCGCGGGGGTCTTTGTTGACCCGCTTTTCGTGGGACAGGCAGACCTCGGCGATCTCGCTGATGCTGTCCAGCGCCACCGATTCAAACGGCTTGGCTTCGTCACTCTCCGCCAGCCACTTATATGCCTCACGGAGCGCGTCCATGCTGCCGATTTCAATGAACGGGATTTCCTTGTCCGAGATTGAAAGCAGTCCGCCTTCCGCCGAGAGAATAACCGGGTTGGGCAGCGTTGGGATCAGGCTGGTCTTGCCAGATCCGGCAGCGCCGTATACGAGCATTTTGAGGCCCGACGCTTTGACCGATGACGTAGATTTTAAATTGATAGCCATGTTTTTTGTCCTTGGTGGTGGGGGGCCGAAGCCCCCCGGTTTTATTCGGTTACGGTGTCGGCGTGGTCGATTGCGCGGGCCAGCTTGCGCTGGATGCGCTTAACGCGGTGGGCCTCAGATTGGCCGGGCACGTCCGTGGCCCCCTGCTGCCACCACACTGCGCCAAGGGCGCTCTCGATCAGGTCGATCTCGATGTCGGTCAGGTTGATGTTCATCTCGTTTTCTCCTCTTTAATCGCGGTCGGGTTATCCGGTTGCGATTTTGTATTTACATATAATAACAGTTTGTATTATGGTGTAAATAGTTAATTTCACACAGGAGCAAAAAATGACAACGGACGAGGCAATTGCCTACTTTGGCGACCGCAAGGAAATGGCCGAGGCGCTCGGCATTGGGCTGCACGGCACATATCGCTGGGGCGAAAACCCGCCCATGTTGCGTCAGTTTGAAATAGAACGCCTCACCAAAGGTGGGCTTCCAGCAGATGACTGATGTACAGGAAACGCTCGACGAACGCGCAAACATGTACGGCGATTATCGTGATGTGTCGCGGGTGTCTCAGTCTATCAAGGGTGCTATGTGGGGAATGGTTGACCGGGATGCTCTGCCCGCATATCAACGCGAGAGCCTCGACATGATGGCGACGAAAATGGCACGGATAGTTTGCGGCAACTCAAATGACGTCGATCACTGGCTAGACATCGAGGGTTACGCTAGGTTGGTGCGGGACATTTTGGAGAAGGACATTTAAATGGCCGATATAAAAGACATCTTCGGCGGGCCGTTTGTACCGGCGTCCCTCTCTGTATCAACCGATCCGCCGGAAATTCAGTTGGCCGACGCAATGCGGTCTGCCGGGATAGAGCCGCCCGCTTCGCTACAGATCGACGGCCAGCTTCATCGCTTTAGCACCAAGGGCCGCAAACGCGACGACTCCGGCTGGTATGTCATATTTCCAGATGAGCCGGTCGCGGGCCGGTTTGGTTGCTGGCGCGATCAGATCGATTGCGTATTCAATGCCGACGTGGGCCGGGAATTAACCGCAGCCGAAAACATGGCGATCATCCGGCGACAGTCGGAGGCCAAAGCAGAACGCGATCAGGCACGGCAGCGCAAGGCAGAGGTCGCAGCCAACACGGTTGACACCATCTGGACGGGAGCCATAGCCGCCAGCCCGGATCATCCCTATCTAAAGCGCAAGGGCATATCCCCGCACGGCGCACGACTGACAGGCGACGGTCGCCTGATCGTGCCGCTATATAATCAGGACGGCGATCTGGCGTCCCTGCAATATATCTCGGATGAAGATAAGCGGTATCACCCCGGCGGCACGACCAAATCATGCAGTTGGACGCTGGGCGAGGTCACGGCGGGCGCAATATTCGTCGCAGAGGGATACGCCACAGCCGCCACCATCCATGAGGTTTCCGGTCGCCCCTGTATCATCGCCTACAGCGCAAACAACCTGCCGGAGATTGTCAGGCAAATCAGGGACACGCACGGCCAAACGAGGGAAATTGTGATTGTATCAGACAATGATACATCCAATGTCGGGCGCAACAAGGCCGACGAAGCAAGCGCCAAACACGGCGGGCGCATCGTAATACCCCCCACCGAGGGCGATGCGAACGATTATCATCAGGGCGGCGGTGATCTGTTGGCTCTGCTATTCCCACCCGCAGACGATTGGCTGGTTCCGGCAGACGAATTTTCCGAACAACCAGCCCCGATACGCTGGCAGGTCAAGAAATGGCTGCAATCTCAAGCGTTGATAATGGTTCACGGCCCATCAGGCGGCGGCAAGACATTCCTCGTCCTCGACATGGTGCTGGCGGTGGCCTCAAAAGGCGCGATTACAGAATGGTTCGGAAATAAGGTTCGGCCCGGCACGGTGGTATATCTGGCCGGTGAGGGCCATCATGGCCTGCGGGGTAGGGTCGCGGCTTGGAAGCAGCACAAGGGCGTCAGGGGGCTGGATATGTGGCTTTCCAAGCACGGTTTGGACCTAAACACCCCCGAAGGTTACCAGAAAGTGACCGATTCCATCCGGGCGCTCCCCAATCCGCCCGAAATTATCGTGGTTGACACCCTGCATCGCTTCCTGAACGGCGACGAAAACAGTGCAATGGACGCCAAAACCATGCTCGACGCTTGTGCCGCGCTGATCCACGAATTTAATTGCAGTGTCATATTGGTGCATCATACCGGCGTATCATCCAAGGCACAGCACCGGGCGCGAGGATCAAGCGCATGGCGCGGGGCGCTGGACATCGAAATATCGGTTGTCCCCGGCGATACCATCGAGATAGTCCAGCGCAAATCTAAAGATGCAGAGGAAGCCCCGGCGGTGTTCGCCGAGCTTGAATCGGTCCCGATCAAGGGCTGGTTTGACGAGGATAACGAACAGGTAACCAGCGCGGTGTTGGTGGCCGGGACAGAACCTGTTAAAGCCAAAAAGGACAGCCCAATCGTCAAACATCAAAAGCTGTTCGAGAATGCATGGTGGACATCCGGTGCAGAGGATATCGACGGCCAGCCATATCTGACCCGATCCGCCTTGATGACAAAATTGAAAGAGGACGGGATGGCCGAGCGGACCATTAAAAATATGACCAACTCGTCATACGAAAGCAAACTTATCGGGTCTCTAATTATGGCGAACACAATCAAAAAATATTTGGATGGGTGGATCATAATTGATAAGGTTTGGGCCTCCGCAATGGTTGTTTCACGCAATGCTTGAACAACTTTTACGTGCTACCCTAAAAACCCCTAGGGTACCAAAAGGGTTTTTGGGGTACGAGGGGGCAAAAACCGCAGAAACGTGTACCCCAAAAACCCCTCCCCCCTTAAGGGGAGGGTTAAAGGGGTACGCTGCGGGCGAGGGGTTTATTAACCAACATGGAAAGAAATAAAATGGATTGGCCAGCAGACAAAATCGAACGTAAAAAAGTGGAAGCACTAATTCCATATGCGCGAAATGCTCGGACGCATTCTGACGAACAGGTGGCGCAGATCGCAGCGTCGATCAAAGAGTGGGGATGGACCACCCCGGTGCTGATCGACGAGGAAGGTGAAATCATCGCAGGGCATGGCCGCGTTATGGCGGCGCGTAAGCTGGGCATCGAGGAAGTTCCAACCATGACCGCGACCGGCTGGAGCAAGGCGCAAAAGCAAGCCTATGTGCTGGCGGATAATCAGCTGCCCCAGAATGCCGGGTGGGATATGGATTTGCTCAAATTGGAAATGGAAGATTTGAACGTAGAGGGGTTTGATTTATCGCTGGTTGGATTTAGCGAGGGTGACTTGCTAAATATGTTTCTACCAATAGAAGAAGGTAAAACCGATGCGGAAAAAGAATGGGAGGGAATGCCCGAATTTGAGCAGGACGATAAAACTTCATTCCGACACGTCATTGTACATTTTGAAAATAATGACGATGTGGCGGAGTTCTTCAGCATCATAGGCCAGAGCCATACAGATCAAACAAAATCGATATGGTTCCCCGAACAAGAAAATATGGATACAGAGGCAAAAAGATATGGGTGACTTTCCCATATATATCCCCAGCAAAAGCCGGTCAGAGCATATGATGACATCAAAATATCTGACTTATATGGGCGTCAAGCATAATGTTGTGGTTGAGCCAAGCCAAATGGACGAATACAGAAAGTCCATTAAATCAATGGATTTGTTAGCCACGGCGGTTGAATTGGATATGTCATATAAAGAAAAATATGAGCTTTGTGACAATCACGGCCTAACGAAATCAACCGGACCGGGGCCAGTAAGAAATTTTGCATGGGATCACTCGAAAGCAAACGGTCATAGCTGGCATTGGGTGATGGATGATAATATTAGAAGCTTCCGGCGGTTGAACAAGAATGAAAAGGTTAAAGTCGCCAGCAGCTCGTTCTTTAAGGCAATGGAAGATTTTTGCCTGAGATACGAAAACGTGTCTATGGCTGGGCCAAATTATTTTATGTTTGCTTCAGCTAGAAATAAGCAACCGCCATTCATCACAAACACTCGTATATATTCGTGTAATTTTATCAGGAACGATGTTCCGTTCAGGTGGCGTGGGCGGTATAATGAGGACACCATCCTCTCTTTGGATATGCTAAAGGCTAAATGGTGTACCATTCAGTTCAATGCATTCCTGCAAGAAAAAATGCCGACACAATCGCTATCTGGCGGTAATACTTCCGAATTGTATCAAGCAGACGATAAGCCGCAAAAGGGGCAAAAATATTCCCAAACTGGGACTATAGACAAATCTCAGATGATGTTAACAACACATCCAGATGTCTCTAAGGTTGTTCATAGGTTCGGAAGGATACACCATCACGTCGATTATGGGCCATTCAAGAGAAATAAACTTATCCGTAAAAAAAGTGCCGAGATTTCTCCCGGCACTAATAATTATGGAATGGGGTTGGTAGACACTACCCAAAAGCAATGACAGCCTCATCTTCGGTGTATGCGCGGGCGATCTCGTCCCAGTTTACCGCATTGAGGAATGCCAGTGCATAATCTAGGGCCAAGCCCTTGGCGTCTTCGTATACCACGCCCTCGGCAAAATCACGCATTGCGTCAGAGCAGTAGCCTTCCCAATCGCCACCATCAAAGACTTCGAGGTTCACGCGCCATGTTTCGTAATTTGTCCAACCATTATATTCCATGATATGATATCCTTATGTTTGTTTAACTATGGTTTAATCTAAGGGGTTTAAACTTATGTGTAAACTGTTTTTTTCGGGGCTATAAAAGATGACAGGTAAAAAAGGCCGCAGTGGCCGCCCACCGTTCAAGCCAACGGATGAGGAGCGCAAGCATGTCGGGCAGATGGTAGCCGTAGGCATACCGCAAGAGCAGATCGCTATGGTGATCCGCGACGGCATTGATGCCGATACGCTTGCCAAGCATTTCAAGAAGGAAATCCGCGAGAGCAAAATACTGGCGAACGCCAAGGTCGGCGGCACCCTGTTCAACAAGGTGATGAACGGCGACACGTCGGCGGCTATCTTCTGGGCCAAGACACAGATGGGCTGGAAGGAAACCAACGTGCAGGAACACACAGGCAAGATCGAAACAATCGAACGAGTGTTTGTTGATGGTAAAATTAACGATCCCGACGCCTAAAGCGTTCCAGCCCCTGTTTGAACCGGGGCTGCGTTATCTCGGCGCACATGGCGGGCGTGGGTCTGGTAAGTCCCACCATTTCGCTGAGCGTATCGTTGATGAGATGATCGGCGACCCCAAGATCAGGGCGGTTTGCATCCGTGAGGTTCAGAAGTCCCTGAAGGAAAGCGCGTACAGGCTAATCCTCGACAAGATCGAGGCGCTGGGTGTTGCCGGGCGATTCCGTGTTCTGCACGACCGCATTGAAACCCCGGAGGGCGGTGTGGTTATCTTTATGGGTATGCAGGATCACACGGCAGAATCAATCAAATCATTGGAAGGCTTCCGCATTGCGTGGGTTGAAGAAGCCCAGACGCTATCGGCTAAGTCGCTTGAGCTACTGCGCCCGACCATCCGCGCACCCGGCTCTAAAATGTATTTCAGTTGGAATCCGCGCAACCGCATGGACCCGGTTGACGGCTTCCTGCGCGGTGATGACGTGCCGGAGAACGCGGCGGTTGTGCAGGTCAACCATGACAGCAACCCGTGGTTTCCCAAGGAGCTTGAGGCGGAACGTGCGCTGGACAAGCGAATGCGCCCCGACCGATACAGCCACATATGGGAAGGCGACTACGAACCGCAGGCAGTCGGCGCGATCTGGACAATGCGCGACATCAACGAAGGGCGTGAGCGCGAAATACCAAATGATATAGGGCGCATCCTGATTGCCGTTGATCCGGCGGTATCCAGCCACGAACGGAGCGATAGCCACGGCATTATGGCTGTGGCGTCTACCGAGTCGGGGCATGGCTATGTGCTGGAGGACGGGTCAACACGAGGCACACCCGAACGCTGGGCGCGACGTGCCATAGCCATGCACGATCACTATCAAGCCGATGGCATTGTTATCGAGAAGAATCAAGGCGGTGATATGTGCCGCCACGTCCTCAACAGCGTGCGCCCCGGTATCAATATAATCGAGGTCCATGCGACGCGGGGCAAGCACGTCCGGGCGGAACCAATCAGCGCCCTGTATGCACTCGGTCGCATCCACCATGTCGGCACGTTCCCGGAGCTTGAGTCGGAGATGTGCCAGATGACCGCAGCCGGGTATGAGGGCGATGGCTCTCCCGACCGGGTTGATGCTATGGTGTGGGGCTTCACGGAGTTGTTTCCGAAGCTAGTCAACAGATCGAATGAAGTGTTCCGCCAGCAGGCGATGGCCGAGATGGACTACGATGTGATGCAATATGAAACCAGCAACCACCGTGGCAGACAGTCCGTGGCGATAGGGGAATAGATATGGGTGGTATACCGCAGCAACAGAATCAAACGATGGCACATTCGCCGCCTCCGCAGGCTGCTTCATCGTCAGTTTCCGGCGTTCCCATAAGATCACCATTCCCCGGCGAGATGGAGTATTTCAAGAAAAATCCGAACGTTGCTGGAATGGCGGCGGAAGACAACAAAATAATTTTGAATCCATTCTCAAAAAATAGCGAAGATCAACAGAAATCTGTTGCCGCAAATGAAGCTGCGCGTGTTTGGATGAGAACTAAAAAAGAGCATGCGCCCAGTTTCAGGACAACGCCCCAGCAAGATAAATACCTTGACTCTACGACATACAAGAACGCAAGCGAGCAAGACAGAAGGGATACCATCGCCGCACGAATAATCAGTGGCGATTCGAGCGCGGGAAAACCAACGCAAGACCAGTTAGATTTTGTGGAAATTCTGCGGTCTGCGATGAGCGCGGGGCGATAAGTGATCCGACCTATGACAGTTCAGGACATCCCCGTCCTGATTGTCCTTGGCGCGGAGATGCACAAGGAGAGCAGATATGCGGAACTTGATTTTGATCCTGAAAAGCTTCGTCGTCTTGGCACAAATATGCTGGATCAACCTGATGAATGGCTTTGCTTGGTTGCTGAACGCAATAGCGAAGTTATTGGATTTTGTGTCGGCTACGTTGCGCCGCATTTCTTTGGCAATGAACTGACAAGCGGCGACCTCGCGATCTATGTGACACCGGAGCATCGCAAAGGCATGGTCGGTGTCAGGCTGATAAAGTCATACGATGCTTGGTGCAGTGACAAAGGCGTATCGGAACCGTTGCTTGGCGTGTCGGCAGGGATTACACCCGACCGCATTGGGCGGCTGTATGAGCGCCTTGGGTACACTGAGAAATATACCATTTACAAGAAGCCGAATTGCAATCTATAATAAACGTAAATAACTTCTGTTCTTTGAAAGGATACATCATGGGTGGAATGTTCTCCTCACCAGCAGCGCCGACAGCGCCTGCACCACCGCCCCCGCCGCCTGAGAAATCAGCGGACGAAGTAAGGGCGGCAGAGCAGGAAGCACGTCGCCGGGCTGCGGGCGCTAAAGGTCGAGGTTCTACCATCCTGACTTCGGGGACTACCACGGACGACGAAGCTGGCGGCAAAAAAACCCTGCTTGGAGAATAGCAAATGGTTGATACGGTTCGGACAACGGCAACGTTGCTCTCCGCTGTTTTTCAGGACGGACAGTCCGCAAACGCAATCACTGCCAATGATGTCCGCGATTTGATTGTTTCCCTTCGGCCAAGCTTCGGCGAGTGCTCTATGCAGGGCAACGCGACCGAGACTGTGATTGCCGTGGCGACAACTTATGTGAAAATTGCTGGCACAACGGCGCTTTCCGGCAATGAACTCCTGTTTGATAATAACAGCACTGACACCGGGCGGCTTCGCTACACTGGAGCGCCTAACCGGGTGGTCACGTTCTCGGCATCAATGAGCTGCACTGCGGCATCGACCGATCAGGTCATTTCTTTTAAAGCGTGGCTTTATGACGACAGCGATTCATCTGGATCGTTGCTCGCACCGACACTGGTCACCCGAAAAATCACTGCGTCGGGAGAGCTTGGCGCGGTTACTTTGCAGGGCAGCGCACTGATGAGCAACAACGATTACATCGAAATCCACGGAACGAACGAAACGTCAACGGCTAACCTCACCATTGCTGATTACAATCTCCAAGCTGTCGCCATCCCAATTGTTTAAGGTGCCTGAATGATTAGCCAAGACCAGATTGTTCACCTAGTCAAACGCAAGGGAAAGCTCAAGGCCCAGCGCGGTACATGGGAAACGCATTGGCAGGACATCGCAAATTTTGTCCTGCCTAACGCAGCAGATTTTAGTTTGAAGCGTTCCAAGGGCGATAAGCGCACGACGTTGGTTTACGACAGCACCGGCATACATGCGAACGAAATGCTGGCTGCTGGTCTGCACGGGATGCTAACCAACCCGGCGTCCAACTGGTTCAGCCTCCGCCTAAAGGACGATGAAGATTCTGTTAGAGATAGCGCCGAGGCGAAGCAGTGGCTTGAAGAAACCACTAATATAATCCTCGCGGAGCTTGCCGCGCCATCCGTGGCGTTCCCCTCGCATATCCATGAATACTACCTTTCGCTTTGCTCTATTGGCACCGCTTGTATGTTTGTCGGAGAGCCTGTAACCCGCGAGGGCATCAGCTTCCGGGCAATCCATATCGATGAGATATTTATTGCCGAGAATGCGGACGGCATTGTTGACACGGTGTTTCGTGAATTTAAGATGACCGTCCGGCAGATTGTGCAGAAGTGGGGAGAGGAATCGCTTTCGCCGCGCATCGCCAAGATGTATCAGAAGAAAGAATACGACAAAGACGTTGATCTAATGCACTGCGTCTATCCGCGAGAGGATATGGCGAAGGGCAAGAAAGCGGCAACCATGCTGCCGGTCGCGTCGGTTTACATCGATGAGAAAGACAAGCACGTTCTGGCCGAAGGCGGCTTTGACGAAATGCCCTATATGGTCAGCCGCTGGTCCAAGGTGGTTGGCGAGGTCTTTGGAAGAAGCCCCGCGATGACGGCGCTGCCTGACATTAAGATGCTTCAGGAGATTATGAAGACCACAATCAAGGCCGCGCAGAAGGTGGTGGATCCGCCGCTGCTGGTGCCTGATGACGGTGTTCTCGGCCCGGTTCGGACGATTCCGGGCGGGTTGAATTATTACCGCGCATCGTCTGGCGCTCGGATTGAGCCGCTGCTTACGGGCGGCAACATTCCGATCAGCTTTGATATGATGCAGGACTTGCGGGAGCGTATTCGCACGATGTTCTTCTTGGATCAGTTGCAGTTCCAAGGTGCGCCTCGGATGACTGCGACCGAGGTTGTTGAGCGGACGGAGCGCACGTTGCGCTTGCTCGGCCCGACGCTGGGACGGCTTCAGTCCGAATTTCTTGGCCCGATGATCGACCGCATCTTTGGCGTATTATCTCGCGCTGGTCGCCTGCCGGAACCTCCCGAATCCATTTCCGAACAGGAACTGAAAATTGAATATGTCTCGCCGCTTGCTAGAGCGCAGCGTCAAACTGAGACGCAGGGCATCATGCGGACGCTTGAGTTTATTGGGCCGATTGCGGGCATGGACCCACGGGCTGCTCAAGTCATAAAGGGCGCGGACACTGTGCGTCATATTGCGGAGCTTAACGGCGTTCCGCCGCTGCTTTTGAAATCAGAAGAAGAATTGATGGAAGAAGCCAAAGCGCAGCAGCAGGCTGCTGCGGCAGAGCAGGAATCTATGGCGGGCCGTGAGCTAATGAGCGATGGCGCGGGCGTTATGGACATGCTCCAGAAGGGCGCTAATGTTTCCAAAACGGCACAAGAGGCGGGATTGAACCTTGTCGGAGGTTAGCAAAGAAGACTTCCAAACCGTTTTCGGCTCAGAGCAGGGCAAGCGCGTTCTGTCTCATATCTGCCGGGAGTGTGGTGTTCTCCGGCCTTCGTTCGTTCCGGGCGAGGCTTTAGAGAACACAGCCTTCAATGAGGGAATGCGAAACGTCGCATTAATGATATTGACGGCGCTTGATGAAACACCGGAACGGTTTTTAGAACTTTCACAGGAGATCACCAGTAATGCCTAGCGATGACGCACCTGCCGAAACGGTAGATAATGCACCGGACGTTAGTACAGAAACCGAAACATCAAGCGACGATTGGCGTTCGTCGCTTCCAGAAGAAATTCGAGACAACCCAAGTTTCGCCAAATTCAATAGCGTAGACAGCCTTGCGGCGTCTTATGTAAACCTCCAATCCCATCTTGGCCGCGATAAAATCACCAAGCCTGTCACCGAAGGTGATTGGGATGAAGTTTATGAGTTCCTCGGACGCCCTGAAAGCGCCGACAAATACGAAATCACACTAGCAGACGACCTGCCCGATGCGGTATCGGCACAGCTTAACGAGGAAACCCTTTCGTCTTTTAAGCAACAGGCGCATAAGCTTGGGCTGAACGCCGGTCAGGTGCAGAGCCTTGTGGCATGGCAGGCCGGTAACATGATTAACCAGCACACCGCGCATGAGAACGGTGCTGTCAAGTCTATAGAAGACGGTGAAAGCGCATTGCGCCAAGAGTGGGGCCGGGCGTATGACCAGAACCTAGAGTTTGCCAAGAAGGCGTTCAACGAATACGGCGGCGATGAGTTGTCGAATAAGATGATTTCAAGCGGGATGGGCAATGACCCTGATGTATTGAAAGCATTCGCCAACATTGCCAAGGCCACAATGGCTGATAAGGATTTGGCCGGTACAACGAACGGGGCAAAGATGGCGCTGACGCCTGAAGAAGCACGTTCGGAGGCATCGACCATCATGTCCCACCCGTCATATACGGACAAACGCCACCCTGAGCATACTGCCACGGTCAAGAAGGTTTCTGACTTGTTTAATCAAGCGTATGCAGATTGATTATGGACGAGGTAATTATCAAGCTTGAGTGTCTGAAGCTGGCACTGACCGGAACACCGGAGATCAGTATCCAATCCGCGCAAAAATACTTTGAGTGGGTTGTTGGCAAGAACGACAAGCCAAAGCGAGGGCGACCGCCTAAGACAGACTGAATTTACTGTTTGCGTATAAGACAGGAGGTGGGTATATTAATATTGTTGAATCCTTCCTTGGTTTAATATTCCGATTTGGATTTCCTTGCGGCAAACTTGGATTTCCGCTGAAAACCCAGCCCTTAAAAGCTGGGTTTTTTGCTATTTGCATATACAGAAAAATAAGCTACAGTTAAGTCGCCTTTCCATAGGTGGACAATTCTTCACGGAACCCGCACAAGCACGAAGGCAGCTTGGGCCGTCCTTATAGACGATAACCCTAAAGAACTACTGTTTTAACCCTTTAGGAGAAATCCGTATGTCTATCCAAGTGACAACGGCTTTCGTCGAACAGTACAGCGCCAACGTTCAGCATCTCGTCCAGCAGGACGGGTCGAAGTTGCGCGGTGCAGTTCGCGAAGAAGCCGTTACAGGCAAAAATGCCTTTTTCGAACAGATCGGGGCAACCGCTGCCCAGCGTCGTGTCTCTCGGCACGCCGACACCCCTCGCGTTGATACCCCTCACTCTCGCCGTCGCGTGAGCCTTGAGGATTTCGATTGGGCCGACCTCATTGATAATGAGGATAAGGTTCGTATGTTGATCGATCCGACCTCTGACTATGCCCGCGCAGCGGCTATGGCCATGGGTCGTGCGATGGACGAAGTTCTTGTAGATGCAGCACTCGGCACCGCCTTCACGGGCGTTTCTGGTGGAACATCGACTGCCGGTCAGACGGCTATTGCCGCCAGCGCCACTGGCATGACGCTTGCGAAACTTCTTGCTGCCAAAGAGACGATGGACGGCGACGATGTGGCCGAAGACGGCCGCGTTATTGTTTGCACCGCAGATCAGGTTACCGATCTGCTGAACACCACGGAAATCCAAAGCGCTGACTACAATACGGTCAAAGCTCTGGCTCGCGGTGAAGTAGACACGTTCCTCGGTTTCCGGTTCATCCCGGTAAACGGCAAACGCACTGACGGTTCAAAGTTGATCCCGGTTGATGGATCGTCCGACCGTCGTTGTTTTGCCTTCCAAGGGGACGGACTGCTTCTCGGCGTCGGTTCCGACATGACCACGAAGATTTCAGAACGTGCTGACAAAAACTATGCAACGCAGGTCTTTTGCTCTATGAGCATCGGCGGCACGCGCATGGAAGAAGCTCGCGTTCTCGAAATCCTTTGTGTTGAATAAGGGAGCTTGAATAATGGCTACTCAAAACTCAACGATTGTTTCTAACTTTGAAGCAACCCCGCCGATTCTCAATAACACGACTGCCAGTGGTGGACGTGTTCGAGTTTCGCAGGGTTCGGTTGCTGTTGCAGCCGACGGCACGGGTTCCGGCGATATTGTTATGCTGGCCCCGATTCCGTCCAATGCCTCGATCTTCTCGATCCGGCTTGCGGCGGATGACCTTGACTCCGGCACTCCCGCACTTGCGTGGGATATCGGTGTCTACTCCTCTGGTGGTGTGGTTAAGGATGTCGATGCGTTTGCATCTGCTGTCACTCTTGGTCAGGCTGCGACGGCGTTTACCGAATATGCCTTTGAAGCTCGGAACATTTCCGAGTGCGGTCAGGCTGTTTGGCAGGATGCGGCTGATTCCGCTGACGGCGGTGGCTGGTACTACATCGCAGCGTCGATTTCTACGGCAGCGGACACGGGTGCCGCTGGTGATCTGTCGTTCATCATCGAATATGTGGTGGACTAACTAGCTGGTCTGTGTGGGGGTTTCGGCCCCCACACTTTCTATCTATCAGAGAGGGACGCATGGCAACTTCAGTTGTTCAGATTGTAAATAATGCGCTTGTTAAGATTGGCGCGAACGCGATCCTAACTTTGACCGAAGACAGTGAGGCGGCGAGAGCCTCTAATCTCATTTATGAACAAATTCGAGACGCTTGTCTCCGGGACCACGTTTGGAATTTTGCCGTTAACCGCGTGGAGTTAGCGCAGAACTCCACCGCCCCGGCTTTCGAGTTTGCTTACCAGTACAATCTCCCGTCTGACTGCCTCCGGGTTTTGCAGATGGAAAACCTTGATATGTTTTACAAGATCGAGGGTGGGAAACTTCTGACCGACGAGGGAACCGCGAAGATTATGTATCTGGCCCGCGTTGAAGATGTAAACCTGTTTGACTCTATGTTTGTTGAGGCGCTTTCGGCCCGGATTGCAGCCGAGCTGGCTGTCACGTTGGCGGAGAGCAATACGCTCTATTCAAACATGATGGAAATGTACAACCGGAAGCTCAGTGACGCCCGGTCAATGGACGCACAGGAGAGCGGTTATCTGGAGATTGTTGCCGATACATGGCTAGACAGCCGCATTAATTACGGCGGCACGGCCTCCGTCAGCGTAAACGGTAGCCCGTAAATGGTGCGTTCGGCGCCAATCCAGACGAATTTCACCGCTGGTGAGTTTTCGCCGCGTCTTGAAGGTAGAATAGACCTTCAAAAGTATAATAACGGCTGTAAAACGCTTGAAAACATGGTTGTGCAGAAGCACGGCCCGGCGTCACGGCGCGGCGGTTTCTATTTCGCGGCGGAAGTTAAGGATAGCGCTAAGAAAACGCGCATCCTGCCGTTCGAGTTCAGCGCGACACAATCGTATATCATTGAATTTGGCGATCTATACGTCAGGTTCTACAAGAATTATGGTCAGATCACATCCGGGCCATTTTCTGAAGTATTCGACAACCCCTTCAACAAGGGTGCCGTATATGAGGTTGCAACACCATATCTTGAAGCTGAATTGTTCGAGCTGGTCATCACCCAGTCTGCCGACGTTCTTTACATAGCGCACCAGAACCATGAACCGCGCACGTTATCGAGATCGGGGGACACGAGCTGGGCGATAGACATTATTCAGTTTCTGGACGGCCCGTATGATTCTGTGAACGCTACAGAGACGACTCTGGGGCTGTCCGCCACAAGCGGAACCGGCGTAACGGTAACGGCGTCTGCGGTAACGGGTATCAATAGCGGTTCCGGGTTTCTTACAACAGATATCGGTCGTCTGATTAGGTTTGAGGACGCGGATAATGATTGGACGTATCTGGAAATCACAGCGCGGGCGTCCACAACGAGTGTCACGGCGGACTTCATAGGGCCAGCAGCTTCCGCAACCACTGCCGTGACCGGGTGGCGGCTCGGCGCGTTTTCTGAAACAACCGGATACCCGTCCGTTGTTACGTTCTTTGAGCAGCGTCTGGTCTGGGCGGCGACGACTTCTCGCCCGCAGTCGATGTTCTTTTCTGTGTCTGCCGATTACGAAAACCATGCACCCACAGATAACGATGGTGTCGTGCTGGATGATAGCGGGTTTGTTTACACGATTGCGACGGATCAGGTGAACACAATCCGCTGGATGAGATCCGGGAAGGTGCTGTCTGTAGGCACTGCCGGCGGTGAGTTTATTGTTTCGCAGGGCGATCAGAACAGCCCGCTATCACCCACAAATACTCGCGTTGTTCGTCAGACTACGTTTGGCAGCGCAGCGGTGACGCCTCCGCAGGTTGGAAATTCCGTTCTGTTCCTGCAACGTGCCAACCGTAAGGTTCGCGAATACGTTTATCAGTTTGAGTCAGACGCATACACCGCGCCCGACCTTTCCATCCTTTCGGAGCATATAACCGAAGGCGGCGTTGTTGATATGGCATATCAGCAAGAGCCGGATAGCATCGTGTGGCTGGTCAGGTCTGATGGTGTTCTGGTGGGAATGACATATGAACGCTCACAGGACGTCGTGGGCTGGCATAGGCATGTTATTGGTGGGGTAGATGCTAAAATTGAGAGTGTGGCTGTCATGCCCAACCCTACGGGCAGCAGGGACGATTTGTGGGCAGTTATACAGCGCACCGTCAACGGTCAGTCTGTCAGGTATATAGAGTTCATGACTTCGGGTTTGCCGGAGGTTGCCGTTAATACAATTCAGGCAACGTATCTCGACTCGATGCTAACGTATGAAGGCGACCCCTCGGCGACGTTGTTTGGCTTGGACCATCTGGAAGGGCAAACAGTGTCCGTTCTTTCGGATGGAGCAGCTCACCCGGACCGCACGGTTTCAAGCGGTTCCATAACGCTGAACGGGTCTTATTCCGTTGTTCACGTTGGGCTGTCCTATACGTCCACCGTGCAAACCATGCGAATAGAGGCGGGCGCTAAGGACGGCACGGCGCAGGGCAAAAAGAAGCGGATTTCTCGCATTACATACCGGCTATTCGATACGCTGGGGCTGAAGCACGGCCCAAGCGCGGATAGGCTAGACATTATCCCGTTCCGGTCCAGTGCTGATGACATGGATGAAGCCCCGGCATTGTTTACGGGCGACAAAGAAGTGGAATTTCCGCGCAACTGGGACAAGGATGGATATGTTTTCTTAGTGCAAGACCAGCCGCTTCCGTTTACTATTCTGGCAATTATGCCAGAACTGAACACGACGAAGGTTTAGGCCGATGATCCGGCAAATAAGCGTTGATGAACTTATCAATTGCCATGAGTTCTCTGCTCTTTTGCAGGAGTATGCTGATGAATGCCCGCCTAAATCTAACCTGCCGCACACATATAACGAGGAAACATACAAGGCTCTGGAAAAATCCGGGGTGCTACAATCCTTCGGTGCCTTTGGGGATGATGGGGAATTGTTGGGATTTATCACGCTGATAATCACAATGCTCCCCAAATACACGTCACTTATCGGTGCGACGGAGAGCTTCTTTGTTGCGAGTAGGCACCGCAAGACGGGGGCGGGCATCAGGCTTTTACGCGCTGCCGAGGCCAAGGCGACCGAATTGGGGGCTTTCGGTATGTTGGTGAGCGCACCCTGCGGCGGCAAGCTGGCGGAAGTTATGTCAATGTCTGGATACGAAGAAAGCGATATAATCTTCTTCAAGGGTTTGAAATGAGCAACGTCCAGATAGCCGAGTCAGGGATTCCGGCCATGAGCGCACGGGCTATAGATAAGGTGCGCGAACTTACTGATATTGTTAAGGCTGCGCCGCAGTTCCCGCTGGAAACAAATCACGTCATACACGGCGGGATGTATTCTCGCACGATTACGATGCCAGCGGGTCATGTGTTGACAGGCAGCTTGGTCAAGGTAAACACGTTGTTGATTATAAACGGACACGTTACGGCGTATCTGGGGGACAGCGGGTCCGCAGAGTTTGATGGATACGGCGTTGTCCCTGCTAGTGCGGGAAGAAAACAGGCTTTTATTTCTCATACTGACACGGATATAACGATGGTCTTTGCTACAGACGCGACATCCATTGAAGAAGCAGAGGCAGAGTTTACGGACGAAGCGGACATGCTGGTATCTAGGTCAGACACCGGCAGCAACAACGTTTTGATAACGGGGGAATAGATTATGTCGTCAGCACTAGCAATCGCAGCAATCGCCACCGCCGTTGTCGGGGCGGGGGTAAGTGCTGCCGGGTCCGCACAGCAGGGTAAGAACGCTGCCAATCTAGCCAATTATAACGCGCAAATCGCACAGAACGACGCCATTGCAGCGCGTCAGAAGGCTGCGTTTGACGCCAAGGCGCTGGACAGAGAGCAGAGAAGGTTCGCCGGTTCCCAAAGGGCGTCCGCGTCCGCCACCGGCGGTGAACTGCTCGACATGGGCGATGTTTTCGACATGACGGCGGAAGATCAGGAAATAGATTACCTGACGACACTGTACGGCGGTGACATGGCAGCTCGCGCTGCGCAGCAAAGGGCGACGACAGCCCGCTTCGAGGGCGCGATAGCGCAATCAACTGCCAAGGGTAAAGCTATAGGCTCGCTGGTAACTGGTGCCGGTTCGGCGCTGTCAATGGGCTCTAAACTTCCTAGTGGTGGGTCAACAGTGTCGGGAGGACCGACGTCGGGGCCATATGGTAAATCTGGCTTGAGGCCGTATTAAGATATTAATAGAAAGATTCTAAAATGGCGATGGTTCCAACATACAAGAGACAAAAGAGCGTTCCCGGTTCAACTGGAATGCAGAATATTCCGTTGTCGCTGGCAACCAGCCCCCTGTCTGGCGTTGGCGCAGGGATAACGCAGATCGCCGGGCAGCTTGATGTTGTTGCGGATCGTATGCAGCGGCGTCAGGATGTTGTTAGCCGTGGGCGTGACGAGAACGCCTTTAGCACTTCAGTTTCAACCGAGTGGCAGCGAGTGCAAGACGAAGACGATATGACTAGTCCGGAAACAATCCAAAATTTTAACCGTTTCGTCCTCAATAAAAAACAAGAACTTTTGTCAAACCATGTCGGAGGCAAAGACAGTTCTGCTATGCTTGAGACTTCCATCAGTAATCTCGAAGGGCGGTATGAAAGGGCTGCGATCAGCGGCGGAAGAACTGCCGTAATAGCTAATCTACAGGGACAATTTTCTGATAAACTTACTCCTTTGACTACTGCTGTTTCAAACGGAACCATGACTTATGCTGCCGCAATGACACAATTGAACAGTTTTGCATCCGGGGAGGGTTCAATTGGGGAGGCGATGCCGACCTCAATTTCAATGGATAGCTTCGACGCTGCGGCGAGTATGCTTGCGATTGGGTCTATTAATAATGATTTAACAAAGGGAACTCTGGCCGGAAATAACGCAGCTTTGGAACAATTCAACGCGAACCCTAGTTTTGGGAAAGTTCTAAGCCCAAGCCAGCTTCAGGCTATACACAGAAAAATATCTGAGCAGCGGACGTCATTGAACATGGCGAATAATGAGTATGCGAATAAAAGAAATCAGTTTGCGATAGATCGTGGATACCGGAATTATTCCGAAGTACCAGATCCCATGAAAATGGCTTTCGCTTCAGGTTTTAAAATATTACCCAAAGCGCCCCGTGAGATGGCTTCTCCTGAAGGAAAACAAATGGCGGACAGGGCTGCTCTTTTAGCCGCTGCGGGAGGGGATGAGAACGACGCGTCTGTCAAAGGGTTCGACACTCTTATTAAAGCCGCGTCATCTTCAAAAGCATCATCGGCAACCGGGAAGCTGTTTGAAGATTTAAAAAGAATGGAAGACTCCGGTGTACCGCAGAATGACCCGGCCCATGTGGCAATTAAGAGACAAATAGATAAATCCAACCCTGAATGGGTTGCCGCTGAAGATAGAAAGGTGAAATGGCCCAACGCATCTATTGCTTTCAAAACTTTCAATCGTCAGGCGTTGTCATTGGAAAAAGATGCAAAACAAGCTCTTATGTATCTAACCGGCACAAAGACCATCATGGAAGCAAAGAAAGCAGCCCTGAACAAATCATTCTCCGGCTGGACGACCGGATTCATCGGTACTGCCTCAAGTCTGAGGGGCGGGTCAGATAGAAGCGAGCTTGACGCAATTCTCACAAGAATTGGCGGCAAAGCAATGCTGGACGCACTAGCCGCCATGAAAGCATCATCGCCGAACGGGGCGAGCGGAATGGGTGCGCTGAATGAAACAGAAGGAAACGCGCTGAGATTTCAAGAGGGCGCGCTAAGTTCTAGCGCACCAAGTGCAACGGCGAGCACTCTTGTTTCTCTTATCGATGGAACACAAAGCGTAATTAAGAATCAGCAAATAGCCATAATTGCAGCGTTCCCTACGTTGGGAAAAGATATCAAAGCAATGTACGGAGAAGCAAAAACAGACTCTGACGGTCTTGGCGGGGGAGACGAAGTTAAAGAAATAGTTCTTGATTTAAATGGTAACCCGGTAGGAAATGAACAGACTCCAGCGTCATTGAAGACTGAGTCATTCGATGAAATAGACGCGAATGGTGACGGCGTTGCGTCGCCAGAGGAATTAGCCGCTTCCCGTGCGAGGCGATAAGATGGCTGATTTAACATTATCAATTCCAGATAACATTCTGGGGGTTCCGTCATCTGATCCAATCCAGCCCCCACCCGTGGTTGAAGACGCGGTTATAGAAGACACGTCTGTTGTCCAAGATGCGGCACAAGAACAGCAAGGGGGAGGCATGACCCTTGAAGATGATTGGCGTATGGGCCTTCCATTTGTAATGGAAGAAAACAAGACACGCTACGCGACAGAAAACGCCAAACCTGAAGCTGTGACGCCAGTTGCCCCTGTAAAACCAACATATAAGACAGTTAATGTCGGACACGGTTCTTTTAAAATAGACTCAAGAGCTACTCCTGAAGTCGTACAAAAAGCAATTTCAAACTATGTGCAAGAAGACATTGACTTTTATAAGGGGATGGACCGAACAACGGGCGCTCCGTGGAATGTTGTAAAAGCTGTCGGCGACTCACTTAAACCTGAAGATAAACTTGCCACCATACGGTCATATTTTAAGGACGCTATGCGTTTTGGTGAGGATAATTTTATTTATACAAACCCGGATACCGGAAAGGTAACGATGTTTAACTCTCCGGGGTTTCAGACTAAAGATATCGCGGAATATTCAAGAGATATATCAATTGCCGTTGGCTCCACGCTCGCAGGTATTGCAGGTTACGGGGGCGGGCTTGTTATTGGAGCGCCGGTCGGCCCCGGCGCGTTGCTCACTGGAACATTGGCATCGGCTCAAGCCGCAGCTTGGGGCGGCGCAGCCACGGCCAGTTTCTATGATTGGATTTCTCAGCTAACGGGAGAAACCGTCAGAACGGAGAGCCTATTAGCTAGGGTTGGCGAGAACGTCATTCAAGGAATTTACGCGGGAGCAGGTGAGGGCATTGGCAGGGTTGTAGTTCCGTATGTTTTGGGGAAAGCAGCGAAGGGTTTTGGAGGCGGCACCCAAAAGGGTAAAATGATTTATGAGACTCTCATAAAGAATAACATCAAGCCAACAGCGGGGGCGGTTACGGGAGGAAGGGGCGCCGGTAGAATTGAAAAGGCGTTAGATCAAGCCGCCGCTTCCGCCACAAGAATGCAGAACTCGATAAATGAAGCGATAGACGGGGCGAGAAAAGCAGCGGAAACACTGGCGGCAAGAATTGGAACGGCAAGAACCCAGCAGGGAACCGGGATTCTAATTCAAAAAGCCGCCAAGAACGCACTTGAAAGATTTTCTCAGCAGCAGACCAAGCTGGAGACAGAACTTGGTGAAAAGATTGGTGAAGGCTCCCTTTTCACTATTGACTCAATGCGTGGATTTTATGATGAGCTAAAGGGTCTTGCAAAGACAATGCCACGGTTTTCGGAAACCGCATATGGAAGCGTCACTAAAATTCTAGACGACATAATGTTTGATGCGGCTCAAAACGGCGGTAGGATTCCGTATTCATCATTCAGGCAAATCAGAGGTCATTTTGGTAAAAAAATGGCTGACATGACTGAGGGAGTTAATCGGTCAATGTATAAACGCATCTACGCTTCTATGACCGACGACCTTAAATTTGGGGCTGATTCTTTAGGTTACGGCAAAATGTTTGATGACGCTGTTGCTTTTACCCGTGGATTCAAACAGGAATACAACGATTTCTTGAATAAAGTTATAGATTACGATGCCCCCGAAAAAGGGTTCCGCTTTTTGATGAACTCTAAAAATGACGGCGGGACATATTTCCAGAAACTTCAAGATCAATTCACTCCTAAAGAATGGAGCGATGTTTCTGCGACCCTTATTCAAAAAATGGGCTACAAGAATTTCGGGAACGAGGCCGATGAGGCTTTTTCGGTTGCTACGTTTCTCAGCAATTGGGGGAAAATCGCTGATGAGGCAAAGGCCACTTTGTTCAAGGGTATGAAAAACGGCAAAGAACTTCAGAAAGATTTAGACGGTCTGCTTGACGGTTTTGAGGCAATGGCAGCTAATACAAGGCTCGCTGGTCATAGTAACTCAGCGGCGGTGTCGCACACGCTTAACGTGATGAACAGTTTGGGCGGAAATTTCACAAAAGCCATTTTGGGCGCAAGCGCAATCACATCCTATGCGAATGTTGGAGTTGGCGTCGCGGGCGTCGCAGCCGCTATAGGCGGGGGCGTTGTTACGCCCAACGTGGCAGCTCGGTTAATAACAAACGCACGTTTCGTGAGGTGGTTGGCGCAAGCACCGGAAGCAAAAACAGGACAACATGTCGGCGCACATATAGGAAGGCTTTTCGGCATTAGAGAAGCTGAGCCAGAAATTGCCGCCGAAATTGATGAGTATATTTCCGTTTTACAAAGTGGCACTATGCCAAATGAAGGAACCGAGCAATGACCATTTCGAGCACCACAAACACGGTTTCCTATACCGGGACCGGATCGGCTACGGAATTGGCCGTGCCTTATGTATTCTTCGGCACCGGGACAACCGCCGAGATACAGGTTGTTGAGGTAACGATTGCAACCGGCGCAGAGGCAATTAAAGCCAATGGCTCGGACTATACGGTTTCAGGCGGTTCTGGGGCTACAGGCACCGTCACGGCGGCAGTTGCCCCGGCTACCACCGTCAAGTGGGTTATCAATCGCCTGACCACGCAGACGCAGGAGACTGATTACGTTGAGAACGATCCGTTCCCGGCTGAAAGCCATGAGGAGGCGCTCGACAGACTGACGGCCATTGCTCAAGAGGAACAACGTGCGCTGGATCGCACCGCGAAGCTTCCTGATGGCTACACCGGGGCATTTGACCCCACGCTGCCGACTGCAATCACCGGCAGCACGGTCCTCGCGTTTAATTCAGGGGCGACGGCCTTTGAGGTTGGGCCGACGACCGCCGCAATTAGTAGCGCAGCGGCAGAGGCCACCGCAGCCGCAGCCTCCGCCGCCGCCGCATCAACGTCAGAGACCAATGCAGCCACTTCAGAGACGAACGCAGGCACGTCAGCGACAGCGGCTGCTGCATCGGCAACATCAATCGGCCTGACAACACGCGGCGATATGCTGAGACGAGGTGCAGCGGCTAACGAGCGGTTTGCTGTAGGCGGTGCCAACACGGTGTTGACGACGGATGGTACTGACCCGGCGTGGTCTACCATTACCAACGCCATGCTGGCTGGCAGCATCGATCTGACGAGCAAGGTCACTGGCGCATTGCCGGTTGCCAATGGTGGTACGGGTGCGAGTACGTTTGCAGCAGACGGAATCCTCTACGGTGCAGGAACTGGCGCAGTTGCTGCGACGGCTGTTGGCACAGATGGGCATGTTCTTACCAGTAACGGTTCGGGTGTGGCCCCCACGTTCCAAGCGGCTGGCGGAGCTATTGCAGGGCAGACAGTGCAGACATTGCATTTTCAAACAGGCGCTTTGATCACGACTACAACGACATTTCCTATTTCGGATGTTATCCCTGTGAATACACTCGGCGCACAGGTCATGTCTCTTGCTATAACACCTACCAAAGCCACGAATAACCTCATTATTTCGTGGCAATGTATAGGCACTAATGCGGGTGGACAAACAACCAGCGCGTTATTTCAGGATGCCATAGTGAACGCATTAGCTGTAGGCCCCCGGCAGCAAGGAAATGCCGGACATATGGAACCGAGCGGGGGGTCTTTTGAAATGGTGGCAGGTGGGACGTCAGCCATCACCTTCAAGGTCAGATTTGGTGGACAAGACGCTGGCACTGCCTCATTCAATGGGAGCGGTGGCACTCGGCGTTGGGGCGGAGTCGCTTCAAGTTACATTACAGCTATGGAGATTGAGGTATGAGTAATATCGGATTAGCAATAGCCTGGAAATACGACAACAAACCCGGAATTACTGTCGCTGATGGGGTCATCACAGAATGGCATAAATCATTAGGGGAAGAACCGACCGCGCAAGAAATGAACAAGATCGTCGCTGAATACGAAAACACCGAAGTGCTTCGGATAAGCGCCGATCAGAAAATTGCTGATATCAAGGCAGCCATGTATACCCGTTTAGAACAGGGCATTATTTGGAAATTTAGCGGTGCTGATCAGGAGTTTTCCATATCTCTTGATGACGAAATGCATAATTGGATGCTTCGCCAACTGGCTAAATTTCAGGAAGGTCGCATTGATCCGCATGGTGGATTTGTTCAATCCAATGGGGTCCGGTTCGAAATTGATGACATTGGATTGAGAGAACTGTGCTTGTTTGCTGGTATGTGGGGCGATGCTATTTCAGCAATTCGTATCAATGAAATTGCAGTTTTCAAGGACTCTGCATTCCCATCCATTCCTACAGGCAGCGAACATGACGACGTTGATGCATACGACCCGTCTGTGATCGATTGGACCGTCACATGGCCTGCGTCTGATGCCGCCAATGGCTGGAATAACAGCACGCTGATGCAGAATGTCTAACCCGCAGGAGCACACATGATCTCAGCCCCTCAAGCTCTCTCTGCCGCAGCTATTTGCATCGCGCTGGCGCTACCTGCACAGGCGCAACAGGCGGAGGCTCTGAACTGCGCGCCTCGCGGCAAGGTGCTGGAGTTTTTCGCGAAGAAGTATTCCGAGACGACAGTTGCAGTCGGACTTGCCCGGAGCGGCGGCGTAGTCGAGATTCTGGCTAGCCCCGGCGGGAAGACATGGACGATGTTTGTGAATACACCAGATGGCCGCATGTGCATGTTGGGCGACGGCAGCGGGTGGCAGACAATTAAACCGAAGACGGTTAAACAGGGGCAGAAGTCGTGAAAGACACAGTAGTACAGTTGGCGAAAACCACCGGAGACTTCGCTGCGGCGAGTTTAACCGTTGCTACCATATTCAAATGGCTCCCGGCGATGGCCGCGATGCTGACTATAGTCTGGACCGCCGTGCGTATCTATGAAACGGATACGGTGCAGCGCATCATAAACCGCCGAAAGTGCAAATGAATGTCAAATCCCGGCGTTAAAAAAGATGAGGCCGAAAAACGAATAGCAGACATTGAGGACTTTTTAACCAAAGGGCATTGCCCCGCCGGCATGACGCCTCCATCCGGTCAGTTCGGCGCGGTGCGGATGGCAACAGAAAAAAGCGGGATGTCATCCGGGTCAGCAAACAATTTTCTACAGACAGCGGAACGGGCAGCGGGGCGTAAGGTAGACTGGTCGCTGTGGAAGAAGCCGATCGAACCTGTTTACTCGGCCCCCGATGGTCAGAAGATCAGCGGCGTGTCATCTCTGATCGACCCTGCGACGGGCGAGGTCAGGCTCCAGTGGATCAAGACAACAGCCGATCAGGAACAACAGCAAGCGATGTGGCTGGAGGCTTGCAAGGCCGCGTCTAAAGATTGGCACCGCGCGAAGCCGATCAAAGCACCGAAGGAGACAGCGGTCAAACTGTGCAACCAATACACACTCACCGATTATCACATGGGTATGTTGAGCTGGCCGAAGGAAACCGGCGCTGCGTGGGATATAGACATCGCACAGAAGATGCTGGTTGACGCCTTGGCCGACATGATCGCACGATCCCCCGAAGCCGAGACGGCAATCATATGCCAGCTTGGCGACTTCATGCACGTTGACGGGTCGGATGGAATGCAGCCGGTGACGCCAGCACACAAACACATTCAGGACGTTGACGGTCGCTTCAGCAAGCTGGTAGCTGCCACAATAGCCAGCCTGCGGGCCATCATCGACATGGCGCTGTCGAAACACAAGCACGTCCACCTGATCGCAGCGGAGGGCAATCACGACGTTGCGTCGTCAGTCTGGATGCGGAAGATGATGGCTGCGATGTACGAGAAGGAACCGCGCCTGACGGTGGACGACTCTGAGCTGCCTTACTACGCCTATCAGCACGGCAAGGTCATGCTTGCCTACCACCACGGCCACATCAAGAAGCCCGACGCCCTGCCCGGAATGTTCGCGGCGCAGTTCCCGGAGATGTGGGGGCTGACGCAATACCGCTACGCGCACAGCGGTCACAAACATTACAAATACGAGAACGAAAAAAACGGGATGGAGATTATACAACATCCCACGCTCGCTGCCAAGGACGCATATTCGGCCCGTGGCGGGTGGCACTCCCAGCGCCGGGCTATCTCGATCACTTATCATTCAGACTACGGCGAGTGGGGCCGGGTCTATGTCACACCGGAGATGCTTGCATGACCAGTGGGTATTGGTATCTCGCCACCCCCTACAGCAAGCACCCTGGCGGGTTGGACATGGCGTTCCGCCACGCGTGTGTCGCTGCCGCGCACTGCATAAGGCTCGGCCGGCGGGTCTACTGCCCCATTGCACACTCGCACCCGATAGCGATCCACGGGGTCATCGACCCCTACGACCACGACATCTGGCTGCCGCAGGACCAACCTTTCATGGACGGAGCAGACGGTATAATAATTGTACAGATGCCGGGGTGGGAAGAAAGCCACGGCATTTCGGTCGAGATCGAGGTGTTCTCGAGAGCTGGCAAGCCTGTAGAATACATGGCGTGGCCCCTGAATTATGGTGACTCCCCGTGAAATACCCTTACTCAGCCACAAGCCTTCGCCGTCTCGGCACCTGCGATCCACGGATCGTTGACGTGTTCATGGAGGTGGCGGATCATATCGACACAACTATCATATGTGGGCATCGTCCCCAGAAGGAGCAAGATGAAGCTTTTCGAGAGAATAAGAGCAAGGTCCAGTGGCCCAACGGTCAGCATAACACCAAGCCGTCTGCGGCGGCGGATGCGGCACCGTATCCGATTGATTGGGAAGACCGTGAACGGGCAACTCTTTTTGCGGGTTTCGTTCTGGGTGTGGCTGCTGCTTGCGGCGTCCCACTGCGCTGGGGTGGTGATTGGGATAGCGATTGGCAGGTGAGCGACAATAGTTTCGACGACCTGTGGCACTTTGAATTAATCGGAGATTGATATGTTAATCGCAGCACTGCTACCAATTCTCGGCACCGTCATCGACAGGCTGGTGCCTGACAGCGCGGAGGCGGCCAAAGTCAAATCGGAAATTCAAGGCAAGGTCGCCGAAGCGGAGATCGAATTGGCGAAAGCGCAGATCGAACTGAGCAAAGAGGATGCCAAGTCCGGCGTCGGCGGTTTCAGGTGGGGTGCCGGTTGGCTCTGCATCGTGAGCCTTGGTTATGCGTGGATGCTGCACCCGATGCTTGTATGGGCGTTGATAGCTGCCGGGAGTGGTGTAGAGCCGCCTCCGGGTATCGACCCGTCGACGCAGTATGCCATGCTGTCGGGGATGCTCGGATTAGCTGGTGTCAGGTCGTTCGATCTGTTAAAGAAATCACGTAAATAACTACCCCTGCTCCTCGGGCCGCAGCCACTGATACCCGTCTCGTATCACGGTTCGTCTCGTATCATGGTTCGATACACCCGTGACAGAACCTCATATGCATTGTCCCGCCCAACTCCGGGGATGTCGGGGTCAAGGTCGTGTAGTTCGGCCACGGCTGCACTGAGAGTGTCGTTGCTTGGCTCCACAGGCACGATTGTGAACTCGGTTGATAGTGCCTCGCTTTCAAGCTCTAGCAGCTTCGCCTCCAACCATTCGATGCGGTCAGCGGCGGCCCTACCTAACGAGCCAATATGTGGTCCGTTCCATGTTTTAAGTCGCTCCAACAGTTTATCACTCATCTGTCTGTTTCCTTTTGTTTCTGTTTCCGGGGCGTTTAGCTCGCGCAAATAGCGGCATTAACACCGTCAACGCGAAGCAGATGACGATTGTGAGAAGCGAAAAAAAGATGGCGAACACGGTTATTGCATTTGAATCCATCACGCACCCTCCCGTAACATGCCCGCTTCACGTAGCGCGGCGCAAACTTTTGCGGTGGTTCCAATAAGGCTCCACACTTTCGCATTCTCAGCCTCCAGTTGTTCGATGCGCTTGGCCTGTATGACACCAGCATTTCTAAGCGTCCGTATTTCCGCGTTTTTCTCTGAAATCGAGTCCCACGCTTCCGATTTATCGACGACATTGGCGGCGTTCTTACTCTCGTCGGAGACCCTCGCAGCACCATAGACCTGCGCAGCGCCGGAGACCCTCGCAGCACCATAGACCTGCGCAGCGCCGGAGACCCTCGCAGCACCATAGACCTGCGCATTGCCACCAACCTGCGCAGCGCCATAGACCCTCGCAGCACCATAGACCTGCGCATTGCCACCAACCTGCGCAGCGCCATAGACCCACGCATCGCCATAGACCTGCGCAGCGCCATAGACCCACGCATCGCCATAGACCTGCGCATCGCCATAGACCCTCGCAGCACCATAGACCCGTGCATCGTCGGAGACCCACGCATTGCCGTTTTGGGAGAGGTTTGTCTCTTTCTCGACGTATCCGCCTAGCTCGCCTTTCTTGACAATGCCAAAATCAATTAGAGCCTCGATCCGGTATAAAGTTCTGCCCAAAAAGACTTTCGTTTCGGATGTTAATTTGAATTTCATTTTGTTTCCCTTGTGTTTAATTTATCCATCTGTTCGAGCGCAACGCGAGCAGATGTCAGGTGTGTTCAGCCGGTGGTCTGTTGCGTTGCTCATGTCTCGCCCCTTGCTTTTCTAATTGCTGCGCGGGACCGCGCCACGGCGATTATCTGTGCCACCAGTGGTTCAGGGCTATCTCTGACGGACAGCATCGCCTCACATGCCTCCAGCAGATCAGGCGCTGCGGCGATCAGGTGTGCGGCCTCCAGTTGTTCGATGCGCTTGGCCTGTGTGACACCAACATTTCTAAGCGTTCGTATTTCCGCATCAAGCCGTTCGATGTGAGCAGCAGCAGCACCAAAGGTTGCATCACCATCAACATCCCAGATGCTTATTTCATTTTCGTCGCTATTATCTCTGTCCTTCATCCAATCTTGGTAGTCGTTCAGTGTGCTGATTAATTTCGAAGTCATCCTTTATCCTCTCCAATAAGTCCACGCAGAATTGCGGTTTGTTCTATCCGGTCCAAAATCAGTATACTCTCCGCGCCGAGTTTAGCGTCTGGGTACTCCGTAGATGACCAGTGTTCCCGCGCTTCCTTGATGGTGTAATTCCTGCATCCGGCTCGGATTTGCAGAACGTCGTCCATTACCCAGCCTACAAATCTGAAACCATCCTGACGCTGCCCGCCGTCTACGAGGCATGTGTCTCTGATGTCTGCGCCTCCGAGGTTCGCGTATCTGAGGTTCGCGTCTCTGAGGTTCGCACCTTTGAGGTCCGCAGCTTTGAGGTTCGCTCCTCTGAGGTTCGCACCTTTGAGGTCCGCAGCTTTGAGGTTCGCTCCTCTGAGGTTTGCGTCTCTGAGGTTCGCTCCTCCGAGTTTCGCGTCTTTGAGGTTCGCGTCTTTGAGGTTCG
>Ga0222634_1000209_pt1 | contig 34854 bp, 29 predicted proteins | sample AntAcemetageno50_FD_179807 | JGI IMG/M metagenome (GOLD analysis project Ga0222634, IMG submission 179807) | Saline water microbial communities from Ace Lake, Antarctica - #50 | ecosystem: Environmental > Aquatic > Non-marine Saline and Alkaline > Saline | place: Antarctica: Ace Lake | collected... | reverse complement strand
GAAAAGATGTCGTGAATATGTACGATTACACCCTTATTGAGGGTGGGTAAAATTTGCAAATATTCAAAAAGAACGTCCCCATCCGGACGGATCATATGGGTTGAGTCAATAAAAAGGATATCCCCGCTGCCTAAACTTGAGAAGAAGTTGAGGTCCAGCTCCTCCACTTTACTTCGGATCACGTTCACCTCCAACTCTTCCAGCCAGGCAAACTCGTATGGCTCAATGCAGGTGAGTTCACATTGATAGCCGGGATCTTCACTTTGGTTCATCTCAATCGCTTTTAATGCCATTAGGGTTGAATATCCGGAACCGATCTCAATAATTTTATTAGGTTTCTCTTTTCGCAAGATCTGGTACCAAAATTCTGCATCTCCCGACTCATAGGCACCATTATTAAAATGAAAGTCTTTCCTGGATTTTGTTTTCCGGTTTGGAATATCTTTCAATTCGGATGCATAGGTTAACTCTTTTAGATAATTGAGTTGGTTTGTGGTATTCCAATCGATTCCCGGAAGCTGACGATCCTCAGAATACTCTTTTTGTGGGTTTCGGTGATCGAACTGGGGCTCATAGTAGTGATCGTAGATAGGAAAAACCCCTCTTTTCAAAAGCAGTTTTTTCGTTACCGGCATCGCGTGAATTCCCCAAACCCGTATTTTTTTCATGAGCCATGCCGATAGAAAAACAAAAGGGATGATCAGATAATCGATAACAGGTAGCAACTTACGCACAACGACGTAGGATACATTTGTGATTTTTGTTCTTATTCTATTCATAGGGCTCTGCGGCTAATATCTACTTTTCTTTAGAGATAATTTTTGATCGACTCCGCCATTTTTTGGTTGATGGTACTTCTTTTGTGACTGCTGATAAATTGTTCTCTGTTAATGGGTTTCTTTGAGTCGGTATTTCTAAGGATTTCTACCAGTTCTGTCGGGTTACACGGTTTAAACAGATGAGTAACCGGAACTTCATTTTTCAAAAATTCAGCCGAAAACCCGGATACACCTGCCAGAATCGGTTTATTCAAAGCGGCCATCTCAAATATTTTTGATGGCAATACCTTTCTAAAAGCCGGATAGTCATTTAAGTGTAAAAACAGATAATCTGCAGATTTGTAAGCCTTGATCAGTTCATTTCTGGGAATCGGGTCGCGAAGGACTACATTGTCTGCCCCAACCTCCTCTAATCTCTTCCGAAGTCGCTGTTTCATCCCCCCATCACCAATCACCACAAATTTAAATGCTTTTCCAACAGCTTTTGCGGTTTCCGGGATGATTCGATGCAGTCCCTGCCCTTCACCAATATTACCGGCATATAATATGGTCTTTACATCGTTCTCCTCACTCTCTGTTAATGAAATAGTTTGGCCGGCTTCAAGAAACTCATCATCAATACCATTTGAAAAATCAGAATAGGTTGGATTGGGATACCCGGTAAAATAAGGTTTGAATCCACCGCTAATCACGTTGATATGATTTGCCGTTTCAAATGTTCGTCTCTCTATCCATTTTAGTGTCGGTAGTAAAAAAAGACCCGTTAATTTCGATTTGAGCACATCTGAAATCGTATCTACAAACAGATCACGAATATCCAGATAGAGCGGCACATTGAACTTCCTGGATAGCACAGACCCCAAATAGGCTGTAAACAACCTGCTGGATGAGGCAAAGATCAGATCCGCTTTTTTCCGACGATTTAATTTGAGTACTGAAAAATAGTATCGCGAAAAGGACCGAATCTGATCCATCATGCCACTTTTATGTTTGGGAAGGGCAATTCGGTGGATTTTCAGATTCCCGCGTTCCTCATATTCGGGAGCTTCAGGGGAAAAGGAGTTATATCGATTGGGAAGGGTTGTATAGACCTCTACTATAGCTTCTCCTTCAACCTGAGACGCAAGTTCTATGGCCAGGGGAGAATTTCTGAAGGAACCGGCACATAAATCCGGTTCAAAATAAAATGATAAGTAGACAATTCGTTTCACTCTGCCTTCCATTTCAGTTCTATGGACACTTCTTGAGTATCCGTTACTATGATTTCAACACAACTGTTTTTCATGGATACGCCAAATGCAGGGTGATATGTTGATTCTTTCATCACAATCGGTATTTCTTTCTTCCCGGAACGGGCGATTAAAGAGACCGTTCCTGCTATTTCGTGGTGAAATATAGCGCCATTTTCACTTGAATGGCAGGCAAAATCGGGATGAATATATAGACGGGAAACAGCCTTACTAAATTTGCCTGATATTTGATCGTGAATCGTGAGTGAGTTTGCATCCAGCTTCCATGTGCGCCGGTGAATATTTTTTCCGGGCAGACGCTGATACCCATCATGAGATGCTGAAATTACAATGGGTGCCGCTAAATCCGGATCATCAATTTGAACTTGTTGAACCTTTGCTCTTTCGGCCACTCGGAATCCGGACCACACCTCAGATGAGTTTTGGCCATCAATCTCCACCGTTGAATGAGCTGAAGTAGATCGTTGCCTGAGTCGTTCAGCGCTCACTCCATATAGTGATGTGCCTGAATTTACAATAACCCGGTGGCCTCTCACGGATAACTCAAACGACAGTGATTCTGCGTGTGCATGGCCGGGTTGATATGCCGGGCCAATATCACCAACATCTGCAATCAGTTTACTCCTCTCCCGCTTTGCGATAACAAATCCGCTCTCCTTCAAGTGGGTCACTCCCTCATCCTTCAACAAGTTTACATCCCTCTCTTTCAATCCGTTTGAATGCTCATCCATCAATCGATTCATGCCCTCTTCATTCTCCGGCTGTGCACTTTGAATCCCTGCACTCTTTGCCATCTTTTCAAGCTGACTTAAAGTTGGGGCGATGCTATTTGCACAATCATTGAAATGAGGGAATTCTCCGTTTCCGTAACTCATCAGTGAAAGCCATTGGATTCCTTTTTTGATCTTTTCTTTGATTTCGGCCTTTGGAAATCCGGTACTGAAGTTTTTATTCAGAATATAGAGATCCAGCAGATCTTCCACTGCGAGGGCATGGTACATCGGGCTTCGTTCAAAGTGTCCGCCATCGGCCAAAAACTGCTCAATCAGTTGCTTTTTTAGTATTTTTAATCCTTGGTTCTGAATTCTCATCGACTCCTCTCCTTCAAAAAGAGCCGAACCGATGATCATTGCTTTGGCGTTTGCAAAGAGGTGGTTGCCCAGGAGATGAATTTCTGGTCGATCTGAAAGCCACCGAAGCTGATTCCAAAGACTTAAACCTGTTTTCTGACTTAGCGGCTCAACATTGAGATGCCATTTCACCCAATTGACGATCCTAAGCGAAGCCGGATAGGGCTCCCATCCGGTCCCCTTTCCAAATGGATTTTCATCTACCCATTGTTGCATGATCTCGCGGATCTTCTTCTTTTTACTCTCATTCCAATCCGATTGGCTATGGATATAATCGAAGTAGTGAAGGTTATAGCTCCAGAGTTTTGATATATTTTCCGATTTCCAGCCGACGTCTGATAGACGATGGGATTCTGACAGAAATGTAAATTCATTAAAATCGGAAGTGGATGTAGGTTTATTACAAAATTCAGATGCTTGAGTGAGGGAGCGTAATTTTGGATGGTCCTTCTGTTCAGATATCCGCCGGGGAATAAAAAGCTGAAGCCGACCCACAATTTGGATCGGCTTCAGATATTTAACCGTATGATAAAGTCTGGATAGCTCTTTTAGCATTACGTGTGTTCGATTTAAATATCTTAAAAATCGTCAGTTCGAGCGCCGTTCCGATGCTTTTGTCGGAATGAAGTCGAGAACTTCCTGCCATTAGCAAGAACATTTCACTACGTGTACAAAAAATGAGCGACTACACTCCGTCGCCATTCGGCTCCTGCGTTGCGCTCAATGTGACGATATTCACCCAGCCATTGTTTTTAAGACTCTCAATCGCTGCAAATGATGCTTTTGTCGTATTCACCAGGCTTTCAAATGGAATTAAGGGATCGCCCCCTTCTTTCACCCGACGGATCAGTTCATGAAATTGAGTTTTGTGGCCTTTATCCAGTCTTGTTTTTAGTTTTCGAAATCCGCTAAACCCATAAGCTGTGGTCCGTCTGAAGTTATCCAAAATGATCGTGCGTTCCCTGCTGTACACTTCAAGTCGCTCTTTTGAGTAGGACTTATGTCCGTTTGCAAAATAGTTGACCACTGCATTGCTTCCATCAGCATATTTTAACAGGATTGACGCATTATCTGTACCTTCATCCGCACTCGGGCCCATTGCATTCATGCAGACAGAAATAACCGCTGAGTCTGTAAGGTAGGAACAAAGATCGATAAAATGGCATGCTTCGCCGATGATGCGTCCGCCACCCACTTTCAGGTCGTGAATCCATACATCCTTTGGAATGAAGCCCGCATTCATGGTAGCAACAATATTCATTGGGCCCGGACCCAACGCTTTTTTAATTGCTATGGAGTGCGGTGAAAATCGCCGATTAAAACCGACAGACAAAGTAGTCGAACCCTTCTGATAGGCATCAATGATGTTATCCAACTCCGTTTCGTTTAATGCCAGCGGTTTTTCAACAAACAGATGTTTTCCGGCCTGAAGTGCCTTTACGCTCATAGAAGCGTGCTGATTATGCCGGGTCGTGATCAGTACCAAATCGATATCGGGATCATTCCAGATCTCATCATTATCAGTAGCAGATTGAGAAAATCCATATTTTTTAGCCAGTTCTGTCCCACTGACTCCCCCAGCACTTGAAATTGTTTTTAAACCGGCATTCGAACCTTTCAGTGATGGCAGAATGACTCTCTTAGTAAAATTTCCCGCTCCGATGATACCCAAAACTGCTTTTGATCCGGCATAAGACCTGGAATCGTACTGTACCAAATTGGGTTGATCATCACTGTTTTTATCATCCTCCGGATATTTCAAGAGGGATGCGATTGAGTTGTTATCACTGATGTTCCCGTAGATTTTTTCAAAATCAGCCAGATCTACGACTTCTGTAATCAGATCCTTTACATTTAACTGTCCGGCCGCAATAGCGTTCAGTACAGCCTCAAAATTTCTCTTTTCGGTCCATCTGACAAAAGGCAGCGGGTAATCCACACCTTTTTGCTCATAGTTGTCATCATAGCGTCCCGGACCATACGAGCAGGATACCTGGAATGTGAGTTCTTTTTCATAGAAATCGGCGCGACTAATATCGAGTCCAACAACGCCTACCAAAATGATTCTGCCCCGTTTTCGGCTCATTTTCGCCGACTGTGCAATCACTTCATTGCTTTTAGCAGAGGCGGTGATGATGACCCCATCTGCGCCGGTTCCGGAAGTAAGACCCATAATTCGCTTGACAGGATCTTCACCCTGTTTAAGATGAACCACTTCAATGCCCAACTCTGTTGCCAGATTGCATTTATTTTCATCAAGGTCAATTCCAATCACCCTGCAGCCATTTGATTTAAGCAGCTGAGCTGTAATCAGTCCGATCAATCCCAATCCGATCACAACAACCGATTCCCCAAATGTGGGATTACAGAGGCGTAAACCCTGTAAAGCGATGGCTCCGATCACTGTGAATGTTGCTTCATCGTCTGTAATTTCATCCGGGATAGCGGCTGTCAGGTTTTTAGGAACGGAAACAACCTCTGCATGGGGTCCGTTAGAAGCGACCCGGTCTCCGACAGTATATTCTGACACTCCTTCACCGACGGCGATAACCCGGCCAACATTGCAATATCCGAGTGGCAGGGGTTCTTCCAGTTTGCTGAATACGGCTTCCAGAGTAGGGATAAGTCCATCCGATTTCATCTTGTTCAGCACTTCCTTCACTTTGTCGGGCTGTTGCCGTGCCTTATCGATCAGATTGGCTCGGCTGAACTCCACAAGTGAGCGTTCGGTACCAAGGGAAACTAAGCTTCTTGTGGAACGGATAAGTACGTAGCCCGGGCGAACCATTGGAGCAGGCAGTTCTTCCAGAGAAGTTTTACCGGATTTGAGATGTTGGAGGATTTGTTTCACTGTTATTGAGATTATTTCTAAGATGTACTCTTTTTTAATGATTTAGAGGGATTTCCAACTACAACATCGCCTTTTTCAACATCTTTTAACACAACAGCCCCCATTCCGACTACAGCATCTGAGTTCACTTTCTTTTGGTTAAGAATTGAAGCCGACGGTGCTATCCAAACATTTTCACCAACGATTACACTACCTGCAACCATCGCATTTGCAATGACGAGTGAATTCTTGCCAATATCACAACCATGAGCAATATGAACCAAATTATCTACTTTAACATTATTTCTAAGCACTGTACTACCCAAAACTGCCCTATCAATACAAGTATTATTCCCGATTTCTACATTATCATGGATATGAACATTCCCTATATGATGAATAATCTCATAAGATCCGTTTTCATTTTTTTCATAACCAAAACCTACACCTCCTATAGTACAATTTGAACCAATTTGACAGTTGTTTCCAATTTTTGTCTTACGCATTATTACGGTGTTATGTAAGATGACACAGTTATTACCTATCACTACTTCATCTTCTATGACTACATTATGCCCGATATAATTATCTATTCCAATTGAAGCAGATGTAGAGATGACTGCTGAATTTTCAACCCCTACATTTTTATCTACTGCAAAATAAGTTTTAATCACTTTTTGGAATACTCTTCTTGGGTTATCAACCACAATTAATGAGCATTTTTCAGTATCTATATTTTGTCTGAAACTATCTGACACAATGAGTGTACCTCTAAATTCATCATCAAAAAGTTCATGCTTCTTATCACTGAGCCACATTAAAGTGTCCGGTCTCGAATTTTCCACTGAAAATCCCAATAGTTCTTTGATTATTCTGTTATCACCAATATGTTTACCAATCAGTAAGTGGGCTACTTTCTTAGATTCAATCATCCTACATCTTAATTAAAGTTATTTAATAGCAAATCTTAAAACCTCATAGGCTTCCGCAAAATTCGTTCCTACTTGGACCCCCCGGGCAACAGCTAATGATTTTATAAACGTTGGAGACAAGTAATTACGGTTTCCCTGGGATTTATACTCCTTTAAGGCTTTAATCTTAAGATCAACATGTCTTTCTTTTAAGTGTACAAAACATTGAGTATTAAACGTCAAATTGTTCCAAATAAGCTCATAACCAAGAATGGTTTGCGTTTTAAAAGCTCTAAGACCTTCATTTGCTATAGTGCTATGATCTTGATGAATATCATTCAAGCTTGGAAGCAAAACGAGGTCAAAATGCATTTCACGTTTAAGTTTAATTAATTCCTCAAGAATTTCCTGACGGAAATAGCTCAGTTTTCGCACCTCATAATTAAAAATAATCAAGTTATTTTTGGGTATCCCTAGTTTAGATGTGGCATTAACAACCTCTGTTTTTAAAATATCTTTCGGGAATCCTTCCGGCACGCTCTCCTCTGATGTCGAAAAAGCCGCATAATGAACATCTGAACCCTCCTCTATTAGTTTTGAAATATATCCCCCAGCGCCAAGTTCTCCATCATCTGTGTGAGGTGCAAGAACTAATACTTTTTTAAAATAATTAACCATGGTTTTTACAAGTTGAACTTATTTTATTGTGATAAGAGTTAATGATAAATTTTATGATTTGTATAATAACAATTAGAATATTCCTATTAGTACTATTTAATTTCGAAATTTATAATTGCCCCTACTGAATTCAACCATGCTACATTCGGTACGCAGTGAGACCAAGATTCTAGTTGTTTTGCTGTCCTAATTTCCTAGACCACTACAGTTCTTATTCTTTTGAATAAAAATAGCATGGGTAAACTAATGAAGTATGTTTCACTAACAAATATTAAAAGCCGTACACTATACAACCAGATACATGCTAAAATCAATGTTAACCAATTTCCATTAAACAATTGGTTGTAATCAGTTTTAGATACTTCTGTTGTGGGGAAGTAGCCGAATATGATAGCTATAGAGTCATAAACTAATTTTTCAAATTTCTCATTAACTACTGGAACATAGATGTTATCCAAAAAATTTTAGTACCTTTTGATTTCTTCTGACCGAACTGTACCAAAAACTTTGTTCACTAAATAACTCTGATCAAAATAATTCATCCTCTCTCTGTTCAGAGAATTTATTTCATATAATTCAATACTGGACCTAGGATCATTTAGTTCATTAATGCCCTTTGGAATTCCTTGAATTGTCGGGATAACGGCTTCTCTAAAATCTATTATTCCATATTGGAGATTCAAATCTTTAAATTTAAATTCCATTTGTAATAAAGTGTGTCCATATCCAAATAAAAAATTATCGACTGGTAGCATGTACACAATTTCGAAATCTAAATTTTTTTTAAGTAGATAATATGCTGCACCGTAAACCAAATTTGAACAATTCCCATCTCCATTTAAAATAGATTCTTCAAATCTATTTTTAGGCAACACAGTATACATCGTTTGATCATTATTATATGGTATTGAACTTATAAATTGTTCGATATCAAATTCATAATTATTATTTCCATATTTGTAATTTTGCAACTCTGTTTTTTGATCAGATGCAGATTTTATAGTTAATGCTTTCTGCAATGAAATTGGATAATGTAAAATTAAAAAAAATAGGGACAATAATATTATTAATGACAATAACACTGTTATCACTACTCTAAAAAAATACTGGATAATATTTATTTTATATTTTGACATCTACACGTTTCCCACACTATTTCTCAATAAAATAAAATGTAAGACATTAATTAGTCTAGTTATTTATGACAGCGTTTCTTGTTTTTTTTAGTTTGATTCACACAATTTATAAATCGAATAGTCATCCCTAGTTCCAAAGAATTTGTTTGGGGATTATTTTCCGACTTCAATTAACATGAATAAACCATTTTTTGACATGAATTTTTTAAAAAACCAACGCGGCCAGATTTTACGAGCAATATTGAGTAAAAATCCGCGGTGCCTCTGACCGGCCGGTGAGGTCAAAAGGTCGCCGTGCGTAAGAACTGTTTTAATCTTGACATCATTAAAAGACGAAAATAACTTTTTTGCTTCTGACACAGAATATGCCTTGGTACCTGAACTTTCAAGATGCTCCGAATAGATACTTTTTAATGAACGCCAAGGACGTAGTGATAATAAAGCATATCTAAGCCATAACATGAAACCAACTATACTCCACTTATTATAAATCATAATTCTGGCAGTACCACCTTTTTTCAGAACTCTAAGTATCTCCGAAACTGCTTTTTGTGTATTTGGACTGTGGTGAATCACTCCCCAAGAGTAAACAATGTCAAAATATTCGTCAGGAAAGTCTAAATCTTCGGCGTCACCGGTTCCTAAATTTGACTCAAGTCCTGATACCTGCATTCTTTTCTTAGTATGGTCTATAGCTCGTTGGGTCAGATCAATTCCAAACAGGTTCGCACCGGCTTCTGCAAAATTTTGATGGTCAGCTCCTAAGCCAACACCAATTTCCAGAACTTTTTTACCTTTTGCAGAAGAAAATTTTGCTAAATCAAAAATAAAATCACCCTCTAAATCATACCGGGCTTTGGAGTGTGCAATGTATCCGGCTAAATCATTTTGAGGTAAATAGATACTTTCGCCACAAGATGCTTCATCCCAAAAATCATGAACTGATTTTTTTTCCTGATTTGGATCCGGTTCTTTTATCTGATTATTCATGCATTTTTAATTCTATAAAATTATCAATCACTGATAATTTACATATTATTTTGGCACCAGATTTCAATACACAAAATCGAAAAAATAGTGTAACTGGCATAGATTTTTCCTTCCTGATTTTTTTTAATTAATTTCGCGACTTCGTTTGGATTGAATAAACCATTGTTTTTTAAATTCTTTTCTGATAGCATTTCATTGATTAAGTCATCCAATTCAATGCGAATCCATCGTTCAAGCGGTGCGCTAAAGCCGCTCTTGGGTCTATAAATAATATCTTTCGGTAGATAGGGTTCCATTGCTTTTTTCAACACCCATTTACCTGTCAAACCGTGCTGCTTATATTTTGATGGGATTCTATTTGCAAATTCAACAAGATCCAGATCGAGAAACGGAACACGTACTTCGACACCTGCTGCCATCGACATCTTATCCGTATAATTAAGATTGTGATCCGCTAGAAAAAACCTCTGTTCCAATGCAAGCATTTTTTCAAGATCAGACAACTCTTCAGGTATCTTCCCAAGAAATTCCATCATTGGATCATTTTGAACCTCCTTTTGAAGAATCGACTTGAAATCATCAGAGAACAAGGCTACCAAATCATCCCTTTTCATCCATTTAAAATAATTGGTCAACCTTTCCTTAGGTGGCAAAGATGCACCACTGAATAATTTTGACACTCTTCTGCTAATTGCATGTTGATTATCAGCCATGCCGCTTATTTTCTCTAACGAAGACAAAAGAGGTTTAGGAAGCCATTGCCAATATTTTTCATTCGATATTGCTTTGTGGCGTCTGTATCCTGAAAAGATATCATCCCCTCCGGCTCCTGAAAGAAGGACTTTTATACCTTTATCCCGAGCCATTTGACTGATATATAGAACATTCAGAGAAGCGGGATCTGCCAGCGGTTCATCCAAAATGGATACCATTTTATGAAGGTCTTCAATCATGGTTGCAGAATCAATGGTAACCACTTCTAATGGAACATTAAGATGGCTTGCAACTCTTTGTGCATAAGGTAAATCATCAACAAAACCGGAGTCCTGGGTTCCCTTACTTTCAATCGTAAAACAGTGAATGTCCGGATTCACCTCTCTGGCAAAAGTAACAATACTGCTCGAATCCAGTCCACCGGATAGAAAAGCACCTACAGGAACATCAGCAACCATCTGCCTGTGAACAGCAGTTCGTAAATGTTCAGTTGTACCACGTATACTTTCTGTTTTACCAGCCAGTTTTTTAGGCGGTCGAAAAGCCGGTAATTTATACCATTGTAACCTGTGATCCAGTTGTCCATCTTTAATCCATATGGCCTCTCCCGGATTCACTTTTCTAATGGATTTAACCGGAGTTCCGTTGCCGGGACACCATAAATAGGTGAGATATCTGTCAATGGCATGATGATCCAACTCTCCAATATTTTCAATCATTGGAATCATTGCTTTTATTTCACTTGCAAAGACAATGGATTTCTGATCTGAATAATAATAGAGTGGCTTAACTCCAAGAGCATCTCGTGCGATCAATGTAGATTTGCTTGTTGGATCCCAAATAGCAAATGCAAAGATCCCATTGAGACGTTTCAACATAGTTTCGATTCCATTTTTTTGGGATCGATATACCAAATACAGTTTTAATAAAACCTCTGTATCAGAATGACCATTAAACTGTTGGCCTGATTCTTCCAATTCAGCTCGTAATTCCCGGTAGTTATATATTTCGCCATTATATGCTAACACCACTCCGGATTGATCATCTATCATGGGTTGATGTCCCAATTCAGAAAGATCAATTATAGATAGTCTTGCATGAGCAAGCCCAATTCCATTTTTTTTATCCTCGTAAATTCCCGAATCATCAGGGCCTCTGTGCGAAATGCACTCTTTAGACTCTAAAAGTGAAGAAGTCTCCATTTCAGTACCTGAACTACATGAATAACCAACTAATCCGCACATGAACTAACTATGACCCTCTTTTTATTATGAATTCGATAACGATTTGTAAACTGCAAAGATCTGTTCGGCTGATTTTTTTGAGTCATTGAGATTCAAAAATCTGCTTCTGGCATTTTGCCCCATTCTTTTCAATAAATCTCTGTTCTTTTTAAGTTCGAGAATTTTCTCAGCAATCTCGTGTGGTGATTTCTCAGTTACAATAAAACCATTGTAACCATCTTCAACCAAATCTTCTACTTTGTCTTTCAACGAAATAATAGATGGTATTCCATAAATACCCGCTTCAAATACACTCCTTGAAGGTTCATTCATATGGTTTGGCATTAAAAGGATGTGGGTATTTTTAAGTAGAGCATCTATATCAGAGACATGACCTAACATTTCAATATTGGTCAAATTATGTCTACTGATTTGATTATCAGCCCATTTCTCTAAATCCGGATAGATTCCGGTTAAGTCAAATAATTTACCTGGAAGCGAACGATAAAAATTTTGATCTCTTACATTTGAACCGGCAATATTAAACTGAATATTTGGCTTATTCTTAAGTATAACTGCGGTTCTGATTACATCCTTGATACCTTTATGAACCAACAGATTAGATAAAAAAGTCACATTGATTATTGGATCATCTAAATGAACCGGTTTGTAAGATTTTAATTCTTCTGTGATATGAAATGGATTATAAACAACAGAATATTCAGCTTCTAACCCTTTCAAACTTTCAATTACACTGTAATCGATTGCTATTAAATGATCTGTAAAATTATTGATCTGTTGAATTACATATTTGTTGATTCTTTTAAATCGATGGTCAGCAGCTACACGACTGTGCAGTACCGTTTTGAACCCCATTTTTTTAGCTATCTCCACATAAGGATACAACCCGATTTCATTAAAATGAATAATATCAGGTTGGTATTTTTGAAAAATCTCTCTGTAAAAATCATAATTTCGCTTCTTTAGAAAACTCCGAGCCAAAGTAAGCAACTGAAACCTCACACCGGAAGTTGTAACCAATGGGTATGGTATTGGAGATGGAATTACATTAAACCCCGATTTTTCAAATCTGCCAAAAGCCGGACCCGGTGGACAGGTAATTAGAAGTTCTATATCAGCTTGTTTTACCAAAGCCTCCAGCATTAATCGTAAGCTGTTTGACGATCCTCCTTTTCCCGGATTATGATGTACGTAGAGTATTTTCATGATTGGTAAAAGTCACGAATGACAGAAGCTACGTATTGGATCTGCTCTTCAGACAACTCAGGGTACATAGGCAAAGAAAGAATTTCGTTTTGATAAGAGGATGCAACAGGAAAATCTGTAGGCTTGTGGCCTAAATAGTTATAGGCCGGTAGATTTGGAAGTGCCGTAGGATAATGAACAGCTGTGTCCACTCCATGAGCACTTAAGTGGTTGGACAACTCATCTCTCTCCTTGGATCGAATCACATATAGATGAAATGTATGCTTGGTTGAAGGGCGTACTTTGGGACGTTCAATTTGATTGATATCGTCTAAGTATTCATCATATAAAGCTGAATTCTGAATCCTTTTTTCGGTCCAATTTAAAATATGAGATAACTTTACATTCAAAACAGCTGCCTGTAACCCATCCAAACGGCTATTTATCCCTTCTATGATATGCTCATGTTTCTTCAGTGCCCCATGTCGAGCATACATTCGAAATTGATCTGCCAGTTTTTCATTATTTGTAATGATACAACCCGCGTCCCCATAAGCTCCCAGGTTTTTGCCGGGATAAAAACTAAACGAGCCAGCGATACCAAACAGACCAGCACGGGTTCCCTTATATTCCGAAAAATGAGACTGTGCACAATCTTCAACGACGGGGATATTGTGTTTTGATGCGATGGTCATGATGGTTTCCATATCACACATCTGGCCATGAAGGTGCACCGGCATGATGCATTTCGTATTAGAATTGATCTTCGTTTCCAATAATTTTTCGTTTATGGAATAATAATCCGGATCGATATCCACAAAGACCGGTTTTGCGCCGGTTTGAGTAATGGTTTCAGATGATGAAATCCAGCTGTTCGCAACCGTGATCACTTCATCCCTAGGTCCGATCCCCAACATCTTTAGAATGATATAGAGTGAATCAGTACCATTTGCGGTTGATATACAATGTTTCACCCCATAAAGTGATGCAAAATTTTTCTCGAAGCTTGCAACATGTTCACCGCCAATAAAAGCCGTATTCTCTAAAACGTCAGAAATGGCGACATCAATCTCATCCTTTATAGATTCATATTGCGCCTTCAAATCCACAAAAGGGATTTTCATAGTTGATTCAATTATAATTTGCGATGAAATTTGGCAGGATTTCCGAGATAAATACCCGGCTCTGTAATATCTTTGGTTACAACAGCTCCTGCTCCTATCACAACATGATCTGTGATGGTAACCGGCATAATTGTAGCATTACTTCCAATACTGACATGATTACCGATTTTAGTGCTGCGCCAGAAATTTTTATCGCCTCTGGCGGGTCCACCCTTCAAAAAAGGATCGTTGATAAACATCACACCATGGCCAATAAAACAGTCATTTCCGATCGTTACCCATTCACAGATGAAAGTGTGAGATTGCACCTTTGACCGTATTCCGATCGTGACATTCTTTTGGATTTCCACAAACGGACCGATTGAACAGTAATCTCCGATTGTGCAGCCATAGATATTCACCGGCTCCACAACTTTCACCTCTACTCCAAACTGTACATCCTTTATACCGATTTTACTTAAAATGGGATCCACAGAGCTCATTGTCTAATCTGTTGATAAATTTTATCAATTATCTCCACTGTTTTGAGTCCCTCAAATGAGTTGGTGGAGATAGAACTACCGTTTTGCAGAACATCCACAAGGTTTTCATAGACTTTGTCATGATTCGACATTGAACCTTGATAATGTCCGTAATTGTTTGCTTTGTTGCCTTGTGGCAGGTCTTTTATTTCAAAGTTTTCAATATTCTGATACTCCAGTTCATTCAGGTACTGGCCACCTATTTTAACCGTCCCTTTCTCACCGAAGATGGTCAGGGAGCCCTCCATATTCTTTCCGTAGCTGTTTACTGTGTAGTTGATAGTACCGATAGCGCCATTGTAAAATTCCACAACAACCACTCCCGTATCCTCAAACTCAATCTGATCTTGATGATTAAAGTTGGAGCTAAATCCTTTAGCATTTTTGATATCTCCAATCATCCAATACAACAGATCAATAAAGTGGCTGAACTGAGTAAACAGAGTTCCTCCGTCCAGATCTGCCGACCCTTTCCATGAGTTTTCATAATAGTCCGCATTCCGGTTCCAGAAGCAAGTCAATTGAATACTGAAAAGTTTACCGAATTTACCTTCGTCCAAAGCTTTTTTTACAGCTGCGACAGGCGGATTGAATCGATTTTGTTTGATCGCAAAGAGTCGTTTGTTATTTCGTTCGGCAGCTTTTATCATTTCTCCACAGTCATGAACACTGATTGCCATCGGCTTTTCACAAAGTACATGAAATCCTGCATTCAGAGATTGTATGGAATGTTCTGCGTGCAAACCGTTTGGAGTACAGATGGCTACTACATCCACATCCGTTTCATTTTGGAGCATATCCGCAACCAGGCGATATGCGTTAGCGCCTGTTCTTGATGCCAAATCTTTAGCCCGTTCCTCAATGATATCACATACCGCGACCAACTGGCCAAAGTTTTGAATATGTTCAGCATGGCGCTGTGCAATACGTCCGCAGCCGATTATGGCAAATCGAATATCTTTCATTAGATCATTCTGTAATTTTATTAAGTCTTTGAAGAATCATAGGCTTAAATAAAGCTCATTTAACTTCTTCTCTTGTGCCTTCCAGTTCACTTTTTTACTAGTTTTCAATGCATTATCTTTAAATTTGGAAATGTTATACTCATTGAACTCGCTTATGACATTTGCAAACCCTTCCACTGTATTATCTTTGGCTACCAATCCAATTTGATGTTTCTGAACAAATTTTTTCATATCAGGCAGATTTGATGTAATTACAGGCAGTCCTGCACTCATATACTCAAATAATTTGTTTGGTAAACAATATCTATCTGATAATGATATGTCTTCAATAAATGAAATACCAATATCAGCTGAAGATGTATACTCATACAGTATATCTCCAGACACAAAATCGTGATGAAATATCACATCAGAGTTTGCCGAATGATCTTTAACATACTCAGAGAGAGAACCATTACCCAAAAAAACGATCACATTTTTATCATCCTGCATATTTTGAAATGCTTCTATCAATAACTCGACACCTCTGCCTCTCATCAAATAACCTTGGTATAGGAAAACTCGCTGATCACTTCGAATGCTCATTTTCTTTCTGAAATAATCATACTTGTTATTTTTCTTATACTCTGAAAAATTGGGTGTATTTAATATGATGGTCGCATTTTTGATTCCATATAACCGTTCATATTCAGATGCAATGGTATCCGATACAGTGATGAAGCCATTAATTTTTCTAATAAAGACTCTCTCTGTAATTTTGTAAAACTTTTTTTTAATTCCAGATAAACCATTCACTTCTGTCTCATATTCATGAGCATCATACACGATTTGAATTTCCGGGTGGGTAATCGCTCTAATACTTTTTGCCAAAATAAGTCCACTTAAATCGTGTGCATGAATAGTATCATAATCATTTTTTTTTGAAACGAAATTAAGTTTGATAATTAACTCAATAAATTTAAAGACTTTGACTAGGTAAAATTTTTGCCATTTTTGGAAAAACAACTCAAACTCAATGATATTAAAATTATATTTATCATTCTGTTCGGTAGGTTTGTTGCCTCTTAAGCAGTGTAAATCCACTTCATAACCAAATGATGCTAACGCATTTGCTTCATTTATAACACGGTTATCATTCAAGATCTGTTTTGCCGTAATAACTAAAATCCTTTCTTTCATTTAAAAATACTCTGGTCTAACACTCTTGAAAACGATCCATTTTATGCAAAGCTTTATTCATGAAATGATTCCATCTTTATTTTTTATAAATCAAACAACCCAATTCAGAAGATGTTGAATTATTTTTTATAGAGCTTTGGAATTTGATTAATTACTTTAATTGCCATTTCGAAGTCAACCCCCACCGCATCAAGATACCAACGGATATTTTGATATCTTGGCTGATTTTCATCTTCAATCATTTCCAATGCTTCAGATCTCGTGAGATCACCTTCACGTATTTGATTACTTCTGAATGTGTCATGTTCAGAAAAACCAGCAACCGTGTAGTATATATAATTATAAAATGCAGCTGTACCATCACCAATTCGCCAAGTAGCATTTGTATCCGGAGCCCTCTCCCAATCGTAGCTATCAAGTGTATCTTCCACTAATTTTTCATCCCATCGCCAGTAATCAAATACATGATAATAATCACTCTTTTTTGTAAAACTTCTATAGTATTCCCCTGAAAGAGTATCCCAAATTGATCTGTTAAAATAACCGGGGCTTTCTAGCATTGCATTAAATCGCAAATACTGATACCTCAACTGTTTCATGGCACCGTGAGAATAAACTCGTTCCTCTTCAAAATCAGGAGGAACACCTAAAAAACCGGATTTAAAGTGGGTTACCTCAAGAGGATTAACTCCCCATAAATTTAAATTGATCCCTGTTTGTTTCTTTATCGTTTCTACATGTCTGAAGAAGTGCTTGTCGCCGGCTGTCAAAATACTGATCATTCCAAGATGAGGTGATTTTAACCAGGCACGCAGATTTTGTTCAATATATTTTCTTTTTTTAGTAATGTCGTCAGCAACGATGATGTTTTCCACCCCCAATTCAGCACTCATTCTGCTTATATTTCGCCGACCTAAATCAGTAACCATGCCCCAATCGTACGTGTAAGTAATGGGTTTCATTTTTAATTCATGTACAACCAGATGAAGGCTATAACAACTATCCCTACCGCCCGAAAATGGCACGATACATTCATCCCCATCTTTGCGTCTATACTTTTCGACCAACTCGAATAACTCTTCTTTTGGTTTTGGAACGTTCCTCGGTTGATAGTTTCGACAGTAGTTACATACCCCATCAGAATCAAAATTAATGTATGGCATTGTCTCCGGTAGCACACACTTTGTGCATCTCTTCAGATCAGGCTTTTTGTATTCCAATAATTTTTCTTCTGAAGATAAAAGTGGTAGGCTGGGTATAAGATTAGTCGATCTTCCGGCCTTATCTTTTACTAATAGAGATTCCTCTGAATTCTGAACATCCAGGAATACAGCACTCTTTATTTTCTTAATATTCTGGCAACCTATTTCATCCAATGGGAAACTTTCAGATGCAAAATATTGACTTTTATTTTTCTCCCCCAGATATAAGCTTCCGTTATTTGAAAACAGACATAACTTACCAAGTTTAGGAAAAAGTAGTGCACATGCCACTACACCATGGCATAATTCAAGAATCTTATCAGGGATATTTTCAATTTTTTCCCCCTTATCCAAACAATCACTCGCGATTGCTACAATAATTTCAGTATCGATTTGTAACTGTCTGTCCTTATCAATTTTATCCCAAATTGATTCATGATTAACAACAATTCCATTGTGAATTACACAAATGTTATCTCGAACCACCGGTTGATTATCTGACAAGCCATTAGTTATTAACCTACTATGTCCCATAACCATAGGACTCGAGTATGGATCAACTTCTTTAAGTAACTTCGAAATATTATAATCAGCACGATAGACATTGTACTGTTTCTTCTTAGGGAAAATTAAACCACTTGAATCCTGACCTCTTTGCCGTGAATGTTCAACCAGGGTACCAAGATCATTTTTATCAATTGGAGATGAAGAGACGATTCCAAATATTCCGCACATAATAACTACAATTTATTTTATTGTTTAGACTTGAGTATTAAATCTGTTTGATATTTAAACTTTCATATAAATTTAGTAGGACTTTCTCTTGAGTCCCCCAATGATACAATCTTCTGGTATCACTAATATTACTATCCAATTCATCTGTATCTAATCTTAACAGTTTCTTGAATGCAGCAAGGAATCCATCTACGCTATTTTCGTTTGCTGAAACTCCAACTTCATAAGTCTCTACAAATTTTTTCATTTCAGGCAGTCCGGATGTAATAACCGGTAAACCGGCTGCAATATATTCGAAGAGTTTATTAGGCAAACAATAACGATCTGAGAGTGATATATCTTCAATAAAAGAGATACCAAAATCAGCTGATGAGGTGTGTTCTATGATTTCATTTGACTTTACGAATGGATGGATAAATACTGATTTATTATAATTTTCATCATTCTTTATTGTTTCCAATAATGAACCCTCACCCATAAAAACGAGGGATAGTTTATCGTTATCAAGCTCTTTGAATGCTTCTAAAATAATTTCTATGCCTCTACCTACAACTAAGTATCCTTGATATAGAAAGATTTTATTGGAAAAAGGAATATTAAATTTTTTTCTGAAAACATTACTTTTAACAGGTTCTTCACTTGGATCAATCACCGGGCAATTCAGAATGACAGTTGGTTTTGTAATTCCATAAAGCCTTACATACTCATCGGCAATTGAATCACTAACTGTAATTACTTTGTCACAAAACTTGATCAAAAATCTCTCTTTAATTTTCATTCTAAGCTTTTTAAAACCAAAAAGAAGATTCCTTTGGGTTTCGTATTCATGAGCATCATATATAAGTTTAAATCTATTACCACGAACTAATTTTGCAACAAATCCAAGTTGCAGAGTATTCAAATCATGACAGTGTATCACTGAAAAATCATTCTTTATAACAAAAGAGTATAATTCATAATTAAACTTAAGAATCTTGTATACTAATCGAATAAATTTTATTCTGAATATTTTTTCATTTCCATAACCTCTGAAAATTCGAAGTACCTTTATTCCACTAATTTTTTCTTCAGAAGGCACTGCAGTACGCAATTTTAAAGCTAAAATTGTGACATCATATCCTGAGTTATCTAGTGAAATAGCTTGATTTAATACCCTGTTATCATTTATAAATTCATTATAGACTATAGATAGGACTTTTTCCATATTTTAGTAGAAGCTTCCAGAAATTTTCTGTTATGTTTAACTTGTTTATGCTTTGAATAAAAACGAATAAATATATTTTTTAATTAATTTTTATTTAAATGATTTTAAAATCATTCGGATTATTTTTTTTAATATTCTTACTGGCAATGAAATAATATAACTTACAATGTTTAAATACTCTTTAAATTTATATTCATTTTTAAAATCATGTTCTGTTTTTGGAGACATTTCCATGATGTGATTCCACTCAGATTGGCTGAATCCTAGTTTTTTTATTATAAACTCCATATCCTGTTCCAATTCCTCAGGTTCATAAACTGGTTTTCGCATCTTTTGCATGGCCTGTTCGCGAGTCATTTGCCCAGATACGATCAAGCTGGAATAATGTGCCAAACGTTTATCAAAACCATATTTTTCGGGAAGATAATATGCTTGGAAAAACTTAGTAAAGCTGGATTCATAATGTTTACCTCCATAATCTCTCCAACCCAGTTCATTTATAAGAAAATTTTTCGCTTTCTTTTTATTATAATCTATAAACTCCAATGGTCTGTGAACTTTAAGTCCGTATATCTTTGGATATATAATTTCTTTTTGAAGTAATGAAATCGTGGGATATGTTTTTAATTTTTTCTCTCCATATTTATTGTGAATATCCTTCAAATGGATCAAGTCACTGGCATCGTAACCCCATGCACTTGGCAAGATAGATTCTGTTGCCATATTTCCTCCATTTAGAATATGCCTGAGTTTAAATTTTTTCGCTTCTGAGTACAATGAAGCAATAAAAGCATGATCTTGGGGAATATCACAGTTTGGGACAGATGATTTAAAAAAGGCTCTCTGTAAATCTCTAATCTCATCCCAATCTAATACAAGTGTATGTAGATCCAGATCTAATTTTTTAACAATATTTTCAATATTGTTCACTGCAAGTTCTGAGTTCCAGCCTGAATCAACATGTACCACCAATGTCCTCAAACCTAATTCTTTTGTTGCATAATAAGCAAGATAAGAACTGTCTACACCTCCACTAAGACCCATTATACAATCATAATCATTACCCTTACCATCAAGTTTGATTTCTGCAACCATGGCATCAATCTGATTTTGAGCTTCCTCTCCTTCGAGTTTTTGATTTTGATCATATTGCTTGTAGTAATTGCAATGATTACATACTCCGTATTCATCAAACTCAATTAAAGGATCGGTAGTGTCCATTATGCAGTTTGTGCACCGCTGATATTTTTTTTTATTTTCAGATATCATTCTTTATGATAGATTTAGACTGTCTTAAAATATTGTATATATAATTTTGTCCTTACCCAATCGACTATTAATTACTACAAATCATAACGTTCAAGATTTGACGAAATCTATTTATAAACTTATTCTTTTTACCAATTATCATACTCTACCTGATTTAATAATTTTTCATGCTTGATTTTAATTTCTACGATTTCTACTTATCAAATAGGCCTTTTCACACACAATAGTGAGGTTTCTCTGAGATTTTTTATTATTGAAATCATACAACTCAATTACTATCTGAACCATCACTCAAATGATATGTTATGTTCTTTTTTATACTCACTGTAGTCTGTCAATAAGTGAGTTGCCAATATTGAGTTTTCTTTTAACAGACATGGAATTCCCTCAATGATAGGATAGGCTAAAAAACTATCTTTCGAATATAACAATGAGTCATTGTACTCTTCTAGTTTTGTTTGTGATATAGGGCAAACCAAATTTGGAATATTCGAACTTTTCACATTTTTCTCAATTATTATCAGCCCAGTTGGATTTAGTGGATTTGAAGAATACTCAAACAGTCGATGTTCTATAATGTTGTATTTTAGTTTTTTTGCAGTTGAGAATAATTTTGTTATATAGCCGTGTTCTATCATTCTTGCCCTAGCTTCTTCTTTTGCAAACTCAAATGAAGGCTCAAGTAATATCAAATATTTCTTCGTAATTCTATACAATTCTTTGAGTGCATTTTCCTCTTCACCCCCGTTTGGCTCAATAGAGTGGGATGTGTACACAACGTCTACAGAATTATCAGGAAGAGGTATTTCAAAAAGATTAGCTGTGAACAACTTAACACCAGAATTATTAAAGTCCTTAAGTAATGCTTTCCCGAATTTTAATCTTGACCATGAAATATCAAAACCATAAATATCTTTCGGTTTATTTGCCAAAAAATTGATTACCATATTTAATGTTGTAGCTTCACCTACCCCCACTTCAATCATTGACTTAACATTGTCAATGTTGTCAATTAATTTCGCTAAAGCACTACAATATTGTTCATTATGCTCTTTATTTTTTGATAATTCTTGAATATATGAACCTGATTGAAAATCATAACTGATCAATATATCCTCAATTGAATTTTTTTCATTATTACCAATTTTTTTTAAATACTGTATAATATTTTCACCATTTGCGTATAGTGTTTTTATTTTCTGTAACTGTTTATATTTTTCCATGATTCTTAACGCATATATTTTAAAATATTAATTATTCAAAATAGAAGTTCTGATACTATTTCTTTTAAAAGAAAAATATTCAAATCGGTATCAGGTTTTAAATTTCATAAAGTTAAAAATTACACTGACTTTCGATTTTAATAAAAATTTTATATCAAATTAATGTCACTAAGTACATCAATGAATGATGACTGTTTATTCTTTTTTTTCATTGGTTCAATTTTATTCGTTTCGTTTATAAACTTTAAAATTTCATCAGTTTCTTTATAGTCAACTTTCTTTGCATAACCATTTGATAATAAATCCAAAAACATTAATGAATATGTAGTGTTTAGAGTTGGACACATTAACAAGGATTTTAATCCAAAATAAGCAGCATCATAGGATGTCATACTCATCATACTAATATGGAAATCAGCGAATGGCATCACAGATGGTAAAGGTAGGGTCGAGCTTAAATGATATTCTATATTGGATCTTTTTAATGAGAGCTCTTTAATGAAAGACCGGTGAGATTCATAACTTTCCGATCGAAGCTGTATAGGGTGCAATCGTAAAAGCCATAACACATCATTTTCTGTACGTTTGATGAGATCTAAAATCGAATTTGGCAAAATACCGTTATCTAATATACCTTCGAAGTGTTCATGATCCCTATCATATCCCCATTGAAGTGAATATAGAACAGTTTTTTTAAAGTGTTTTTTATCTATGGTTCTTTTCCATTCTTCAGGAATTCGATCATCCTTAAACATTTTATACCAATAGTTATCTATCTGTCTAACAACTAGTTTTTTTTGCTTAGATAATTTGGTGAATGTTTGGGTACTAACATCATCAAAACTAAGAACGATATCCGGTAATTGTTCTTTTGGTAAATTTTCATCAAAATCGGGAGGAAGTGGATGGGTGTACCCAATACCGTGAAGAACTTCGATAACTACCACTCCCCTGTGAGTTGCTTGCTCACATAATTTTCTGAATGCACCAATACAGAAAATTGCATTCACCTTACTCGTCGTTAGTATAGCATTAAAATAATTTCTGTCTAAATCGTTTGAAAGAACAATTTTAAATTGATTTGGTAGTACCAAGTTAATTAGTTTCAAAAAATTTCTTTTAAACCACCACCATTTACTATAAAATAATCTTAACTGATCATAGGATAAAGAATTGTGGTATGTTTTTTCTTTTATTTGTGAAGAACCTCTTGTAACGTGTAGACAGGTAAATCCACGGTTATCCAATTCCTCAAAGACAGGGTCTAAAAGTTTGGAATACATTTTCCCATTTATTGTTTCTCCCATATCAGATTCATGGCACAAAAAGAGAAACTCCTTTTTTTTTAATTTTCTCCACACAGGAAATAATCTGATTAAAATATATAAAGCGTTTATAAAATTTTTCAGAAAAAACATTTAGTTATCTGATAAAGAATAACGGATAGTTAATATTAATGCGGATATTGTTTCACTTTGAGATTTGGAAATTCTGTTTTTAGAGTTATTTTTTCGATATATGACACTTTACACATAACTTTTTAACCAAATAACGTCATTTATCCAATGACTGAAATACATTTGTCAGTAATTCAATCTAATTGTGGATAGTCAATCCAATAATTGTAGTAGGAAAATTAAATACATTTTGATTGAACGCAGGGAAGTGGCATTATTGACTTCATGAATCACTTCCAATCTATGGAACTATACAATGATGGTTGGATATTAAATCATGTTTAAAAAGTTAACCGAAAGTGGTGTTCCTTTTTTAATGTTAACTACCGCAATTTTCCCTAATACTTCATTATAAAACTTTGGATGCAATCCAAATCCGGGCCTAATGCTTCTCACATTCCCCTCTGTGATAACCTCTCCTACTTTAATATCCTCCACCACATACAATGAACGACAAAAGTCACGACCCTTGATTTGCTTTTCGGTTGGTTCATAATCCACCACACCAATTGCTTTCTCAGCTTCTCTTACAGATTTCACCATTTGAGAAAATTCATCCTCATTCATAGAAAAAGAGGCATCTGGCCCTCCAATTTCACGATCTAAAATGAAATGTTTTTCAATAATTTTCGCACCGAAACAAGTGGCAACGACCGGTACGGTAGAACCCAATGTATGATCTGATAGCCCCGGAATAACTCTAAATCGATCTATAAAATCGTGAACCATAATCATATTAGCTTCTTCAATCGGGGCAGGATAACTCGACGTACATTTTAACAAGGCAATATCATGATTTCCCATTCTTCTGCAGGCAGCCAATGCCACTTCTATATCTTCCAATGTTGCTATACCTGTAGAGATAATAACTGGTTTCCCTTTTGAAGCCACATATTCAATTAATGGAATATCAGTAATTTCGAAAGAAGCTATTTTATAAGCAGGTGTATCAAGATCTTCTAAGAAATCTACAGCAGTCTTATCAAATGGACTGCTGAAGCAGATTAAACCTTCTTCTTTTGCAACGTTAAATAACTTTTCATGCCACTCCCAGGGAGTGTATGCTTCTTGATATAACTGATATAAATTCTTTCCATCCCAGATTGTACCCTTTATAAGAAAATCTTCTTTATCACAATCAATTGTAATTGTATCAGCAGTGTAAGTTTGTAATTTAATTGCATCTGCACCGGCCCTTTTAGCAGCTTTTATTGTTTCTATAGCTACTTCAAGACTTCCATTATGATTCGCTGAAAGCTCCGCAATAATGAATACTTTTGAATCGGGGTTTATTTCAAATTGACCGATTTTCATTGTATTAATTTTTTAAAGGTCAACAAGTTTTCTTCTTCAGATTCTATCAAGAAGCCTATGTCAGAAAACAAGTATTTAGACACCTGATTATCTATAAATACATGCGCTTTTAGTATCTGTATTTTAGGGTAACCCTCAGCTTTCTCTATACCTTTTTCTAAAATTTTCCTACCTAGTCCCAAACCATGGTAACTTGGGTCTAATAGATAACTTATCCAGGCAACTCCATCTTCCTTTAAGTCTAATCGAAAGGATCCAATTTTATCACTTTTATACTCTATGATAAAAAAGTAACATGTTTGGCTGGAAATTTTATTTAGAAACCAAGCCTTGTGTTCTTCCTCAGTAATTGATGATTTATTTATGGCATACATTCTTATTTTAGGATCATTTGCCCATTTAAAAGTAATATTCAAATCATCCGATTTTGCATCAATAAATTTAATATGGTCATTGATTTTATAATCAATATGTACATCAATGAACCTTGACTCGTAATGGGCATGTTCTTTTAAAATAGCATCTTTTTCAAAGCCAGATTCACTCAATACATCAAATAACGTCGATCTTAAGTCATAAGCATAGGTGTATATCTTATGCAAATTAAGGTCACGAAATGCAACATCCTGAATCAATTTTAAAAACACGCTCCAATGGGAACTGAAATACTTCTCTTCTAAATCAGTATCTATTATAAATGATATCTCTGCATTTCTATTAACCCAATCTATTTTCACCAACCCACCGTAACCAATACATTTCTCTTTATCTAAGAAAGAAAAAAGAATTTGATCCGGATTCTCTTGATCGAAAAGTGTAGAAATAATTTTTTTAAAATATAAATCCTGGTCTTTTGTAGTGAGTACTTTTTTCTGGCGTAAATGATACATTTGTTCATTTCGCCACTTCATAATATTAAGCCGATCTTCAAATCGAATAGGAATTATAGAAAAATCTCCTTGTTCAAATTTTTGATTTTTTAAACACTTATATGTCGATGCAAAAATCAAATAACCTTTCTTAATTATTATCGTTTTTCCAAAAGAAACCAGTTGATGTCATCCAACGGGAATTTTGTGTCTCTACGGTAACAAAAACCGTAATCAGTGAGCATTAAATCTTTATATTTATCCAAGATTTCACCGGCAAAATCTCTTTTGAATAATTTATCATCATGGCCTCTATACGCGATATTTACAGGAGATGGATTATAGTATTCAGCAATCAGGATATACTTTCTTGCAGATTCGTATAATTTCTCATAAACAACCTCAAGCTTATTAGGATTAACATGGATTAACACTCCCTTGATGAGAACTAAATCTGCTTTTGCATCTGTTTTATAATCAAATATTGATTCATTAAAAACATTCTCAGCACCGATGGTTTGAGACAATTCATCGGCAGCGATAGAATTAATCTCAACGCCTTTCAATTCTAAATCTGGGAAGAGAAGCTTCAACGCTTTTAAATTCATTCCAATATTTGCACCAAACTCAAGACAAGAGTCAATAGATTTAACTTGATTTAAAGCATTCACAAAAAAGTATAAGTTAGATGCTAATAGTTTTGATCCTTTATTTCTTTCGATGTATTCATCTCCAAAATCTCCTGCCCAAAACTGTTCTTGTGGGGTTTGATATTTACTCATTTTTTATTCATTAAAGGCGAACGTTGAAACCCCTTGTTTTAAGTGAATTTTTTACATCTTGAGGGGTATATTGTGTAAAATGATAGATACTGGAACTTGCAGCTGCTTCAATATTTGTAGTTTCAAAAAGTGTTACAAAATGCTCAGGCTTACCTGCCCCACCAATAGCAATGATAGGCTTATTCGTCAATTTAGATACATAATCCACCAATTCAATATTAAATCCATTCATCATACCATCATCATCCGTAGAACACAGTAGATATTCACCCACATCACAATCTTCCATAGAATTTAAAAAATCAGTAAGATTCATTTCATCAAAATTTGGACCCGTTTTAATCACATATTCCTGATCTTTAAATATTACATCAATAGCAATACTGATACATTGGCTTCCAAAAAATAGGACAGCATCTTTTATAAATTTGGGGTCTTTAAGAGCCATCGTTTTGATAACTACTTTATCTGCTCCAATTTTCAATAAATCATTGATATCCTCCAACGATTTAATTCCCCCACCTATTGAAACAGGCATAAAGCACTCTTTTATTACTTCTGAAACCAATTTTAAATTTAAATTTCTATCTTGTTCAGTTGCAAAAATGTCTAAAAAAACTAATTCATCAACCCCTCTAGAATTATAAATTCTTGCAGTTTGAACAGGGTTGCCAACCATTCTGGGGTTTGTGAACTGCTTAGTTTTAACTAATGCAAAACCATTAAATGTTAAGACTGGAATAATTCGTAGTTTAAGAGAGCTTTTCAAAATAATTTCTCAATAGTTCCAGTCCAACTTTTTGACTTTTTTCCGGATGGAATTGCGTTGCGAATATATTGTCGTAACTCACACTAGCAACTACTTTTTCAGTATAGTTAACTTTTGAAGATACAATGAAGTCATTTTCAGGAATTGCATGGTAGGAGTGAATAAAGTAGTAGTCTCCCTGACATTGTTTACTGAATTTTGTTTCATCAACATCAACAAGTTCATTCCAGCCCATGTGCGGAATTCTCATCCCATTGTTTTTAAATTTCACAACTTTACCCTTAATCCACCCTAGCCCTTTGCATGGTTCTGGCTCAGTGCCATCTGTAAATATGAGTTGCATACCTAGACATATCCCCAGAAAAGGCTTTTTCTTGTTCATCACTTCATCAGTCAATATGTCAACAAGCCCGCTCTTTCTTAAATTCTGCATCCCCTGTTGAAATGAGCCCACACCTGGTAAAATTATAGCACTTGAGTTACGAATTTCAGTTGGATCATCCGTAATCACACTTTCAACAGAAATAGCATCTAGAGCTTTTTTGACAGATGCCAGATTTCCCAGGCCATAATTTATTATTGCAATCAAACTAATTATTCAACCTCAAAGGTTCGGATTAAATTGCCCGCTTCATCTCTCAAATATCTTCCCTTATCATCCTGTTTGAAAAGAACAGGATTTGTAAAGGAATCAATCACATCATCAATCTCTTGTTTACTCATACCGGAATATTCAATAAAATTTTTCACTCCGTAATGAGGGTATTTACCATCATACATTTTTACTATTTCGAGCGCTTCATCACGAGTCATTCTATTGTTTCTGATATCAATACCTACATGATCTGTTGTTCTGCCAAAACCATATTTTACAAATTTAAGATAGTCGTGCAGACCTACTAATTTTTCATCCAGATTTTCATAATTAGTATATGTTCCTTCAATCGGGCCATCTTCTTTTACTCGAAAACCATGTTTCTTTATTATTTCTAACTGCTTTCTTGCATCCCAAAAGAAGTAACTGCCTAAAAAAACTCCGGTGACTCCTACTTTCTCTATCTCTTCATCTGAAGGGTAAAAATATGGGGTTAATTCTTTTTCAGTAAGTCCATCAATTCCTACCATATCACTAACTCGATTGCCTAATAATCCCCCAAACTCTTCTAACCACGCCCTATTCAATGATCTGTTTTTTACAGAATCCAAAGATGGCCCACCATACTCTTGTTGTGGATTTTCACCCCAAATCACAAGCGGTATTTGGAATTTGACCGCCATCATAACCGGCACAGTGAAGATACCTATGTGATTGGGCCACATTTCATCTCCAAGACGTTTAAACCCTTCTATTACCATTTTCTTATAAGCATCATCATTTTTTTTAAAATGGATGACATCTATCCCCATTTTGGATAGATTATCAAGATTATGCTGTCCAATCTCAGTTACCATCGTTGTTTCAAAACAAACACATAGTGGATTGAGGCCACAGACTTCTTTCATAAAGTAAGCTTGATAAGTACTATCTTTTCCACCACTTACCGGTACGATACAATCCCAACCAAGCTCACCTGCTGGTAATCTATAATGTTCAATGATATCCTTAAAATGTTTTTCTCTTTCTGACCAATCTATTCCTTTATTTTTTTCTTCAGCAGCAATACAAGCTGAACAAACACCCTCATTATTAAAGTATAAATCAGGTTTAGTTTCAGGAAACAAACATCTATTGCAGTATCTAATTTTCATTTACTTCATAAATTTATTAAACAGTTACCTTAACTCTTTCAATATATTTCAAACAATTGCACCAATTTTAATACAAAAAGATAAATCACATGCAAAATTTAACACTTTGATAAAAGTTTAAATTATTAGCAGGCAATTTATATCTATGATTTCTTTGAAAAATTTCCATATCAGTATTCACACCAAAAAAATTCTTGATCAACTTTATAATTCACCTGTCATTAATTTGAATTTGAGTTCAGCGATTTTCCAGTCAGTTTCTGTGTCAATATCCTGAACCTCTGTTTCTGGTAACTTTATAGCTGATGAATTATCAGTAAACAGGCTTTTTCCTTTTACAATGTCTTCAACTTGGAACCAATACCATTGCCCCGCATCATGATAGGCTTCTTTTAGATCCTGGGATCGTTTATTCAAATTTTCAGGCCAAATCATTTTAACATCATCCTTTTCATTAAATGATAAACCTCTCCAAATCGGATAACTAAATTTTGTAACTGGAAATACAGATTTACGATTACTGGTTATTAACCCATTAAGCCCTCTAATTAAATGATCTGCCGTTATTAAAGGCGCAGTAGGATATAAACAACATCCATATTCAAAGTTCCGGTTAATTTCTTTATACTTTTCGATAACCTCGATGACTACATCCACGGTTGTTGCATAATCAGTTGCATTTTTTCCAGACCTCATAAAAGGAACCACTGCCCCATATTTTCTTGCAACTTCGGCTATCTCCTCATCATCTGTTGAAACCATCACCTCATCAAAAAGATCACACTCCAAAGCTGTAATAATGGAGTAAGCTATAATCGGTTTTCCCAAAAAATCTCGAATATTTTTTCTGGGTATACGCTTGCTACCACCCCTTGCCGGTATGATTGCAATTTTACTCAATTGTAAAAAGCATCAATTTTTTTGATAACGTACTCCTGTTGTTTTTCTGTCAATGTTGGATACATTGGAAGACTTAGACAATGTTTGTAATATTTTTCAGCATTAGGCATATCCCCTTCCTTCCATCCATATTTGCGATAATAGGGCATCAAATGGCAAGGAATATAATGTATCTGTGTATGAATATTATGCTCACGCAGGTAATTGTACAATCCTAAACGATCCTTTACTTCGATAATATAAAGGTGATAAGCATGTCCTTCTATTACACCAGATTGCCTTATGATATACTCTTTTCCCTCAAATGCTTTTTTATACGTTTGAGCTATATCTCTTCTTCGTTCAATTCCCTGATCTGCTCTTTTAAGTTGGCTGTTTCCTAGTGCACATTGGAAATCAGTAATACGGTAGTTGTATCCAAGATCCTGCATTTCCATATACCATTTTGGGAATTCTAGTGATTTGATCTCTTTGTTTTCAACTGAACCAATCGCAAACTCAATGGAATTTTTATATTCAGACTCATTTTTAGTAATTCCGTGGGTGCGTAGTGTAAGGAGTTTTTCGTAGAGATTTTTGTCATTCGTTGTGATCATACCACCTTCACCCGATGCTATATGTTTAACCGGATGGAAGGAGAAGATCGCTAAATCTGCAAAGTTTCCATTCCCACAAAATTGTTGATTCCCATTACCATCTTTGAAATATCCGCCCGGAGCATGGCATGCGTCTTCAATCATCCAAAGTTCATATTCATCCGCAAGTTTACGGAATGCTTCAAGATCAATAGCACGTCCTGCAAAATCCACTGGAATGATTCCTTTGTAGGTATTCTTTGGAGAGGATTCTAACAACTTTTTAACGTGATTTATATCAATTAAATAAGTTTCGGGATCAATATCTGCAAAAACAACCACTCCACCGCAGTATCGAACACAATTAGCAGATGCAGCAAAGGTAATTGGAGTCGTGATGACTTTATCTCCGGGCTTCACTCCTAAAGATAACGTACACAAATGCAGAGCTGCCGTTCCATTGGAAACAGCAACAGCATATTTGGACCCAATATATTCTGAAAAAGCCTTCTCAAATTCAGAAATACAAGGTCCTTGTGTCAGGTAATCCGACCTTAACACATCCACAACAGCTTGAATATCCTCATCAGTTATATACTGTTTACCGTAAGGGATGGGAGTATTCATAGTTTTACTCAAGATGTAACAAATGTTTAGAGTATTGTTCTTTCATGTAAAATATCAGTAAAATTTTGTAGACTATACATTGAATGTTGGATCAACATGTATTTTAATCAATTTTCGCAGGCTATCTACAGTTTCCCATTCTGTGTTTTCCCCTGAATTAAAATTAAATCCTATCTTAACTTTTTTTGCATTGAATGCTTGCATAAACTCTCCAATATTAAAGAATGGATTTTGAGGTAAAATGACGTAATACTTTCCCAGATCATAAGTTGTGAATGAATCTGATTCTGAAATCATCTCTTCGTGAATTTTTTCCCCAGGTCTGATTCCAACGATTGTTTTTTTACAATTTGGACCAATTGCCTCAGCTACATCCATTATTTTATAAGAAGGAATTTTTGGGACAAATATTTCACCACCCCACGAATGTTCCAAGGCGTGAAGCACCATTTTGACACCATCCTGCAAGGAAATATTGAACCTTGTCATGTTTGGATCAGTAATGGGTAATACCCCTTCTTCTCTTTTCTTGATGAAATAAGGTATAACAGAACCATTAGATCCCATCACATTCCCGTAACGAACTACACTGAATTTAATCGGATTCAGACCACGAATATTATTTGCAGCAATAAAAAGTTTGTCAGATGCTAGTTTAGTAGCACCATAAAGATTTATCGGAGCGCAGGCTTTATCAGTGCTTAGGGCTACTACTCGTTTGACTCTCGTCTCAAGACATGCCCGAATCACATTTTGACCTCCGATAATATTAGTTTTCACACATTCATCAGGATTATATTCTGCAATGTGAACATGCTTCATCGCAGCCGCATGAATAACATCATCTATACCATCCATTGCCCTTTTTAAACGTTCAAAATCACGTATATCTCCAATGAAATATCGGATTCCAGGATACATAGATTCTCTGAACTCCTGCTCCATTTGATATTGTTTCTGTTCATCCCTTGAAAAGATAACAAGTCGTTTAATATTAGGATTGTGTTTAAGGATATGTCTTGTCAAAGCTTGTCCTAATGATCCCGTACCACCCGTTATAAGAATGGATTTTGATTCTGTCTTTGCTTCAGTCATTTCATTTGATTGTTGTTTTGCACAAACATCCACTCAATATTAATTCGTCATTCATTATAAACTAATACAATTACAGTTATTTAACTTTGCAAATAATCGTGTTAAAAGGATAAATATCATGCACATATACTATTCATTTTATTATTATACAATCATTTAATGTGATTAATAAAATCATCTGATTTTTAAATAATCTGAGAATCAATTTTTTCCCACTTCATAAGAGCACTTGTAATGGATCGCCTCTGTTCTCCTCTCAAAGTTATCGTATCTTTGACACTAAATTGCAGAATATCTTTTGGGGAATCTAGAGTATTTGTTTCTGAATAAGACGAACTAAAATTCAGATAAAATTGATATTTTCCAGTCGATAATATATTTGGATTCAGTTTCAGGAGAAATATGTTCTCACCTATTTCTATCTCCTGAAGTTTATTGTGTGATAAATCATTGCTATCGGTTTCAATAATGAGATCACCCTTACTATTTGAAATTGTAATATACCCATAAAGACCTTTTATCTTTCTTCTACATTCAATTTTAAGTAAAAAGAAAATACTCTCTGATATTTCAAAATTGGCTTTAGACTCCATTTTATCATTTAAAACCTCAGCATATGTGAGTTCAATTGCAAGATTGCTAGGCTGATCCTTTTTAAATATTCCGGATAGCTCTGAAGTTTCTGATGTTTCAAGATAATATTCTATCGCTTCATTACTATTCGCACAATAATCTATCTGTCCATCTTTAAGCACAATTGTATTCTTACATAAATCTCTGATCATGCTTAACACATGACTCACAAAAAGAATCGTTCGCCCCTCTCCCTTGCTGATATCTCCCATCTTACCGATACACTTCTTCTGAAACTCCGCATCCCCCACAGCCAGCACCTCATCCACAATCAGAATCTCACTGTCCAGATGAGCCGCCACCGCAAAGGCCAGCCTCACATACATCCCCGATGAGTAACGCTTCACCGGCGTGTCGATATAGCGGTCAACCCCCGAAAAGTCTACAATCTCATCAAACTTCTTCTTTACCTCCGCTTTCTGCATCCCCAGGATCGCTCCGTTCAGATAAATATTCTCTCGGCCGGTCAGCTCCGGGTGAAACCCCGTGCCTACTTCCAGCAGGCTCGCCACTCTCCCCTTCATCTTCACTGTGCCGGTGGTTGGGGTCGTCACCTGACTAAGGACCTTCAGCAGCGTACTCTTGCCCGCCCCGTTCTTCCCAATGATCCCGATCGCCTGACCCTTCTCCACCTCAAAGTTGAGGTCTTTCAGGCTCCAAACCACGTTACTCTCTCCCTTCTCCGATCGCACGTTGGTCTCCCCGATCTTCAGGAACGGATCCTCCTTGCCCCGGGCCAGTGCCCACCACCTCTCGATATCCCGCGAGAGCGTACCGGTACTGAACTCCCCGATTTGGTAGGCTTTGGATAGATTTTCTACTTTAATCGCTTTGGCCATATCAGATCGTATCTACAAAATTCTTTTCCACTTTATTAAATATCAAAAAACCCATCCCCAGAATCACCAGCGAAACTACTGTGGTGTAGGCAAAGGTTTCCGGGGTAAGCACGCCCACACCAATAGTACTCTTTTTAATTCCTTCGATTACAAAAGTCATCGGGTTCAGCGCCACCACCCAATACATCTTTCCGCCTAAACTGGAGAGCGGGTAAACTACCGTAGTGGCGTACATCATCAATTGCACACCAAAAGTGACCAGATAGGAGAGATCGCGGTACTTAGTTGTCAGGGCGGTAATCATCATCCCCAAACCCAGGCCCTGCATCGCCATGAAAATCACAAAAACCGGAAACAGCAGGATCTCCCAGCTCAGCGGGAATGATACACCCTGAAACAAGAAGTACACAATCATACCCAAATAGAGCAGCATCTGAATGGCGAAACGAAGCAGGTTGGAAATCACAATGCTCAGCGGACTCACCACTCTGGGGAAATAGACCTTCCCAAAGATGGCTTGGTTATCGCGGAAAACGGTGGATGTTTTGGTCAGGCAGTCGGCAAAATAGCTCCATGCGGTAATCCCGGCCAGGTAGAACAGAGGTTGAGGGAGTCCATCGGTGGAGAGCCCTGCCAGGTTGCCAAAGACAAAAGTAAAAACAATGGTGGTGGCAATAGGCTGGATGAAGTACCAGAGTGGACCGAGGATGGTCTGCTTGTAGAACGCCACCACATCGCGGCGCACAAAGAGCATCAGCAGATCGCGATAGCACCAGATTTGCCGGAGCTGAAGGTCGAACCAGCTCTTCTGCGGGGTGATGATCAGGTCCCAATTTTCATCCGGATTTTTATTAATCAATTCTTGTTGGTTCAAATGTTCTGCTGGTTATTGATGAATGATTGAATAGTACGAGTCATTCCATCTTCAGCACTTATGGGTAGTGGCTTACCGATCGCCTGTTTTATCTTATCGTTT
>Ga0222634_1000207_pt1 | contig 35328 bp, 67 predicted proteins | sample AntAcemetageno50_FD_179807 | JGI IMG/M metagenome (GOLD analysis project Ga0222634, IMG submission 179807) | Saline water microbial communities from Ace Lake, Antarctica - #50 | ecosystem: Environmental > Aquatic > Non-marine Saline and Alkaline > Saline | place: Antarctica: Ace Lake | collected... | reverse complement strand
CAACAGTATGATCCTGAACCCAGCCATCCGTTAGGGTCTGCTGGTCGTTTACCGCCACTAATCCTGCACCCATGAGTAGCCCAACGACTACTGACGCTGCTTCAGTCTTAAACGTATTAGCCATACTTAGCGCTTCCATTATCATTCTTGTTCTCTCGCGGTTATTTCAAATGATATATTTATATATGCTTCGTGGTGTCCATTTCCCGCAAATCTCAGCTTAATATATTCGTAAATATAAGCAAAATAGAACCCAATCAGCCACAAACGCCACTGATCCTGCCAGTGTTTGACCTCATGGCGCATTCTGGATGGTGTTTTCATGCCTTTGCTGTAAAAAATGGCGAATGGTGCCAAACATATCGCTAGGATACCAAAAGGCAGCATGAAGCCTAGTTCTACGTGTCTAGGTTCCATCCCAATCACTTGCGTATAGTTCGCCCTTGTACTGAATCATAATTCTAGCGCCTCTAATCTAGCTTCAAGTCGGTCGATCTTATCGAGTGCTTCCTGCAAGACTATCGCCATGACTGGGCCTTCAATAATCGAAGATTTTACAGCGCCTATTTCTTGAGGAACGCCATCAATAACAATTTGGCGCTTCAGCACCTCACCATCTTCGTCTTCAAAAGTTTCAAATTCGGGAAGGTAAGATACCAACCGAGGGAAAATATCTTCTACTTCATCAACAACCAAACCTAGCCGCCGCCTTGCAGTTTCCCCATACGACAAAACGTCAGTTTTCATCTGATAAGTATGGTACTTCAACTTTCGGAATTGAGCAGTGAATGACGTGGCGTCGAGAAAGTTAGTTTTGAGCTTCCTATCCGATATAGTTCCGTAAGTGCCATCATGATTGTACACGTCACCATCATCATTTATTCGGCACCGGATAGTAGTTGAGTCTTCGCATAACAGAAAAGGATTACCCGCCCCGTCCGGTGATGCTGCGGAGTAATCAATGTTAACTCCAAGTGGCGCTGAAGCGTGGGAGTTTCTTAGTGTGTGATAAGCTACTGCTGCTGTAGTTGCAGTGAAGGTGCCACTAACATCAAGGGTGCTAGAAAATGTACCACCTTGAGTCGCGTCGTCGAATACCAGCGCCTCTACTCCCCCTGCCTTAATAGCAAAGTCGTGAGCTGTCGTTGTACCAATAGTGAATTTGCCTGTGCCACCATCGAACCCCAAATTCATAGAAACGGCACCATCTGAGCGTTCCCAGACCGCCATTACTGTCGAGGCGGTATCGTTAGCTATGAATTGTGATACAGTTTTACCAGACGCATCGCCCTTAACGCCTAGTTGTGCGGCTGAGGATGAGTTTATATTTACAGCACCAGTCACAGTCAGTGCGCCCGTAGCCGCTGTACCCGTAGTCGATAGGTTCTCGTTGCCGAAAGATACTGCGCCCGAGGAATCGGTGATTGAACCACTACCGATAGTCAGCGTTCCTGCCGTCAAAGTATCGAACCAGCCCTTGAGCCAGCGTACCGCCGTAGATCCGATTGAGTCGGTTGAGTCTGTGTCGCTGAGAATGTCACCGCCAGAGGTAATAGATGCCGCCGTGAGAGCCCCTGTTCCGACTGCGCCCGTGGTGTCAATCGTACTTGAACCAATGTCTATAGCGCCGAAGCCAGAGGTAATTGAACCTGCGTTAAGAGCGCCGACAGTGGTTAGGTTTGCCGTGGTGGTAATAGCCGCTTGAGTTGCGCCTGTTACCGTAGCCGCTGTGCCTGAAGTGTTACCAGTTACGTTACCCGTCAGATCTCCAGCAAAGGCCGTAGAGGTGATTGAGGTAGCGCCAGCCACGACACCAGCGTCAAAGGTCACGCTCTCGACTTGAACTACTTGACCAGCAGTAGCCGTAATGGTTAAAGCTGCGGCCGCGTCAGATGTAATCGCGTTGCCGTTTAGCGTGATGTTGTCGACCGTCAGAGTCGTCAATGTTCCGAGGCTGGTAATGTTTCCTTGCGCCGCGGTCGCGAGCGTACCAGTGATCGAGGTGGAAGCTGAAAGTGTAGTAAAGGATCCGGCCGCTTCAGAACTTCCACCGACCACGGTGCCGTCGATAGTTCCGCCGTTAATATCGACAGTCGTTACTATACCGAGATCAGCGATCGTGCCGGAGAATGTCTGCCCGTTGCTTGTGACTGTGCCGCCCAGCGTAAAGGCTGGCAGCGTTAATCCAGTGGTCGTCACAACCCCGTTAATGACTGGGGCGGTCAGGGTGGTGGTGGTCAATGTCAGGCCGGCGATCGTGGTTACAGCCTCAAGTCCTGAAGCAGATCCGTTGACGACAATAACCTTTCCCGCACCACCGCTTAAAGTCGGCAGCTTATCGAGCGCAGTTTCTAGTCTACCGAACTCGTTTCTTATATCTAATGAAGACCCCTGAGCACCAGTGCCGGGAACTCCGGAGGGGGTGTACCAATCAGCTGAAGCCATTTTTAATTCCTCAAAGTGGAGCCCCAGTTAAAACCGAGGATCCCTCCCGTAATAACGATCGGTGAATAATAGTCTTCGGAACTCCGAACCAGAAACGATATGTTTTCTCCGGCGCCATCAAGATTGAGATGGGTCGGGAACAGAGACTGCCCGTCCCAAAAGAAGGAGTCCCATACAAACGAATCCCACGAGACCGTGGAAAAGTCTAGGGTCTTGCCTACATAGGTGGCTTGCGGAATATCTGAGGACCCGTACCCAAGCTCATAGCTGATCTGGAACCCAGAGTAGCCGTCTCCAGAAGCCTCGATAGAGAACTCCTCGTAGATCTTCTCCCGGCGCGGCGCACCCGAATGAATGAAGTGCGTCGAAAATTGGACCGCAATCGGATCACCATCCCAGCTCGTACCCTTCTCCATCTGCATTAGGTAGCCGTCAGAGGTTCCCACGAACATCTCCTCATCGCCGGAGCTGTTCTCTACCGAATAAGCCAGTGTGAAGTTATGGGCGTGCAGCTGCGGGACCATCCCGACAACCTGCTCATTATCCGTCGTAATGTAGAGGGCTCGCCTGTTGTTGAAAAACAACCGGTACTGGGACTTATCTCGCGCAATACACGAAGCAACCGCCGAGGTTTTGTTTAGATTGATAAATGTCTGGACCAGTCGAGAAATTGTGTTCGAGGTGAAGTTACCAAACCGATCAGAGGTAGAGAGATCCGCTACGCCCCTGTCATCCAAGAATAACGTCATGCCGAACTCTTCAACCGTGTACGCGAAAGCGCCGCGCTCTTCCCGGAAGGACACCAGCTGCCAGTCAGCAGAACTTGACCCGTACAGGATCCGAGTTCTGTTTCGCCCGAAGACCGCCAGCGCCGCGGCGCCTTGGCCGGATGTCGGCGTTCCCGCTGGCTGCTCCTTGAATGCGGTAATCTGTCCGCCTAGCGCAAGCTCCCCGGCACCAGTAACGATAGTCCACGTATATGGAGTACCAATCCCTGAGTGCTGGACGGATCCACCAAAGCCGAAGAACAAATGGTTGTTAAATTCCGTGACGTGCTCAGGAGTGTCCGGACTGTAAGCCGTGGTTATCGGGGAGTAAACCGTCCCGTCAAACTCGAACCCTCGGTTATTGCCGCCGCACCCATACATTCTGTCCGTGTTCGCGGCGCCGCCGAAGTTGTTCGCGATGATCTCGTACCGGCCTGAGCCATTAAGCTCTATCTCGGAAGCATCCCCGGCGATCGTCGCAAGGTTTCCGGATCCGCCAATATCGATGTTTTCCGCTTGGAAGGTCCCGCTCTTGACGGCAAAGATAAACCTACCTGCCGCTGTGCCTGCCGCCCATGTACCGGATTCAAGCTGTACTCGGGTTAGGACCGCGGTCGCAGCAGATGTGGCGCCGGTAATCGTTTGGCCTTCAGTGATCGCCGTCGTGCCGCCAGAGGTAAACGCCAGCTCGAAACCCAGAGGCACTAGAACCCATCCAGCCGCTGAATCCTTGTAGATCTCAGCCTTCGCGCCATAGTTCGCCATGTTGACATCGGAGCTAGTGATCGTAGTCACCGAGCTAGTCACGACAAGGGCGTCAGCATTCACCAGCGCCCGAATAAATATCTTTGGGCCAACAGCCGACGCAGTGTAATCCGGGGTCGAGGCAAAGGCGTTAATATTCTCAGCCACCGCGGCCGCGGTCGTCGCGAGATCTGTGTCGAAACTTTCCGCACCACTCATAATCTCAATGCTATTGACGACAATCCCGTCGACGGACCCGGAGGCGCCAGCCGTAAGCTCGACAGATCCTTTTGAGTTCGCGTTACGCCAGACGTAATTGACGTCGTTTAACTGGTAGGCGCCAAGAAGCCCGCCCGTTCCCGGGGCCTTTCCAATATCTGCCCGGTATACGTCGGCCGCTGCGTTTCGATACTGAGCGTCGAGGAGTTTGGTTGAGGCAGAAGAGACGGACGAAACCGCGGTCGTGACACCTTCAACCGAGGCGCTAACCTCGAGATTCTCTGCGGCGTTATTGAACGACCCGGTGATTTTTGTCAGCACCAAGTAATCGTCAGCACCGACATCAGTGACGACGCCGCCCGCGACGATGACGCCAGTCGCTGCAGTCGTCGCCCCGGTAACGGTATCGCCAGCAGTAAAGGATCCGCTGATCGCCACCTTGAGAATGGTGTACAGGGCAGCAGATGGAGCGGCCTGACCATCTAGTCGCTCGTAGCCGGTAGGGGTCACGTAGCCGTTGTTAATATCGATCTCAACGTTCTGAGCCAAGCGCAAGGTCCCGGGCTGAGTTCTCCGGGAAGGCGTAACCTGATCGAGGCCCTTTAGGAAAAGGACCTCTTGCTCGTTCGGTTCCTGCATCTGGGGGGTAAAGGTCTTCACGCCATGGGCCCAGCCATAGGCATGGGCGGCAATTGATTTGATTCGAGCTGCATCATTCGACGCTTGGACAGTCTGCCCGCTTTCGTCAGGATGTTATTGGCCGCATGGTTCATGCCGTAGATCTCGAGCGCATAGGCCCAGATCAGGGAATGGAATGACACCGGCATATCCGGGACGTCAGCATCAAGCATCAAGATTTGAGGTCCGCGCACATAGGTCCCTGAGATCGTGTATACGCCATTCGGTGCAGGGCCTACCACTATATTGTCTTGGGGGTCGATCGTGACGTGAGCGGGATAGGAGTCAACCTGAGATCCGCGCTTGTATATGTATTGGAATTCATCCCACTCGAGGAATAGGAGATCGTGCTGAGTGCCTACTCCGGCGCTCGTCAGGTATATCGTAAAAGGTTTATTCCAGTCTGAAGCCTTCCAGCGACTGAAGCGATCGATCGCCGCGGCACTGGTAGAGTCAGTGGCCGCACCAAAGGCGTAGGTGTCGACAGTATCAACCGTGGGCAAAGTGAACCGGTGCTCCATCCATCCCCATTGATGCCGGTTCTGAATGTCGATGTACGCATTCTTGATCGCCTCAACAGCCTCAAGGTTTCGGCCGCTCTGACCTACAACAGTAGAGATCGCTGCATTAAGCTGAGCGAACCTAGCCTCTCGAGCGTAATCCTTTGCTATTTCTAGGAATGTGCTCACAGGTTAGCTCCCTAATCGCGTCGGTCCCTTCATAAAGCCCTTGTTGAACAGAGCCGTATCTTCGTCGTCAGTATAACCGTCCTCGGGTACGGATACCGTGAATATTTCAAGCTCCACGCTACGCTCGCCCTCGTCGTAATCGTCTGAAGAAGATCTATCCGTCTTCACGACGACTTTCCCGGTCAGGGTTACCGTGATCTCATCCCCAACCCCTAACGCATCAAGGATCTCTTGGTTCGCCGGGACTCTCACCCGGCGCTGGTAGTCGCTAGGAGCACTTACCTTGCTCTCTGGCATCCCCACCATTTCGTCTTTCTCGTTCCGCGGTAACCTGTAGTCAGCCATTGCTATTAGTTCTCAGATAACACCCCATTGAGCCAGTCTTGGCCGCGGGGGTGTGGATCCCCGGTAACCGAAAACGGGTACATCAATGCTGTGTGTGGATTGTAACGGTAGGCATCAGCGCCGGCCGCGTCCTTGTACATCTCGTTCGTAAATACAGTCTTTTTACAGCGCCCCAAGATCTCAACAAACTTTCGCTTCACTGTTTGCTTTTGACCCCGGATAAAATACTGAGTTCGACCATCATTGATAAAGCAAGGGATCGGGATGTCGACTGGGTTCGTGGAATCATGGAGGTAAACATCAAGCTCCATCTCCATAAACGCCAGCATTGCAGCCTTCTCAGGACTACCAACCATCTGGAATGCAGTCTCAACCTCGACGTGAATGTTCGGATCCAGAGAGTCTCTGGCCTCGCCAGTAGATTTCATCTCCCGAGTATTGCCTTGCGGTAACCGAGACTGATTTGCGTCCAAGTATGTATCGATATTAACGGGGTTATCCTTCGCTCGATAAGACCTGACGTTGGCGCCATCAGACCAAGCCTCGCCTTGTATTCCAGCGTCTTCAATATCACCCATGTAAGCCACCTTCGTGCCAACCTTGATCTGGTACAGGACGTCATCCTCGTCTTGCGGGATCCTCGCGATAAAACCAGCAGACGCTTCAGCGTCGCCATCGAGATAGTAAAGCGGTTCACCTGCCGCCACTTCACCCAGAACTTTATCCCATCGCTCGCCCAAGATACTCACGTCAGCAATGATCTCACCGGGCCGAACACCCGAAGAAGAGATCGTTTCCTGTTGCGTGGTAACCAATTCGTTTAACAGCTGGTTCTCCTCGTTCGAGTCCCGAAGGTTCGCTTTAAGCTCAGCGATCTGCCGCTTCAGCTCAGTAGCGCTCATGGTTTTCTTTTTCGGTGCAGGCTTTTTCTTAACCGGCGCCGCCTTTGTTGGTGGTGCTCCGTTCGATCCATCTTGGTTCTCAGTCTCAGTAGTCATTACTTCTCCTTCGGGCTTGCAGGCCCATTAGTGTCCGTATCGGACGATGTCCAACTCGCAGGTAATCACCTCCCCAGATACTGGGGTGTAGGCATTTTGAACGACAAGTTGGCCGTAAATGTATTCGTCAGCCTCGAGAACAATCCCTCTGCTCAAGTTGTTCAGGACGCAAGCTGCGTTCCCGACCGCGGCCGATCCGACGTTCAGCGCCTTGAAGGCGTTGAATTCCAAGACGCCGATCAGCGTTAAAGCCTCGGCATCAGTCACCACGAATGCAGCATTATCAGCAATAGCGGTGATGTCTGTTCGAAATAGATACAGATCCATATCAGGCAGCGTTCCCTGATTCGCGGAGCTGTGTAGTCTGGCGCCAGAGATAACGCCGTAATTGCCGTTGCCCGGGAATACCAGAGACTTGCCTGCCTTACCAAACGTAAAATGAGCGTTGCCGGTAACGTCACTGGCAGCGTCCAAAGCGGTGTAGATGGTTGTGTTCGCGGGACGGGTAATCGAATCCGATACCGTTATCCCGCTAATCTTATCCAGTTCCATTGCTTAATCCTCGTGTATGCGATCGCATTGCAAGCGCAGTGCGAATGGACGGGGCGACCGAAGCCACCCGACCAATTAGGACAAGCCAACCGTCCCGGTATTCACCAGCACTATGCCTTTGCCATTGGAATCAAAGATCACTGCCAGTTGCTCGTCTGGAGCGTTCAATGTCGCGACGTTGTTTGTCCCGTCCCACGTACCGGTCGCAAGAGTGACCGTGTGAGCCGCAGTACCAGAGGCAGACGTATTCTTAACCACGAACACAATGCCCGCATGAGCGGCCGGGTCCGCGAGCGTAGCGGCGATAACAACCGTCGCGTGATTCAGCTCGACAAAGATGACGTCAGGAGCAACAGCACCAGTTACGGTGAGTTCCTGTACGCGGGCGATGACACTGTTGATCGATAGATTGACCACGGTGTCCGCGCCTGTGAGATTTTCTCGTACTAACTGTGCAGCTGCCGTGAGTCTGATCTCGCCGAAAGCCTTAATCTTGTTCCAGAATCCTGATCGCATGATAATTTCCTAAGTGTTTGTTTTATATCAGCAAAAAAAATAACCCGAGCGGTGTTACCCGCCCGGACCAAAGCCTACTAAGCAACAATAGGAGCGCTGGGGATGCCACCGCCAAAGTTGTAGTAGGTGTCTGTGACGCCAGCAGCATCAAGGTCAGTCGTTGCACCCGTGAAGGTCGTTGACGCATTCAGAGCAACTTTAAAGCCGCCGATAGGACACTTGTCCTCAGATGGTGCAGGCCACTGTAGAGACGCGCTAACGCCCAGATCAGCAGTCAATCGCTCGACGCCTTTCGTGGTGGTCAGGGTACCAGAGGCATCAAGTTCAACCAGATACAGACACGAAGTCGATACCGCTTGCACGGACATCGCTGACATCACAACCGTAGCGTCGTCCGCTAGATGATACGCAAGCCCGTCAATAGCATAATCGACGCCAGCGCCGTTAGCCGCCGCGATCGAAAGCTGTGCAGGAGTTGAACCAATACCAAGACCAGCCGTGTTAAGGCAGCCAGTGAAACCACTTAAAGCCAGAATTTCAGCCATGTTACTTACTCCAAATTCGCCTTGGCTTGGGGCCAGCTCGTCGTTATACGATCGAGCCAGCTGATCCAAAACTAGGGCGCCCCATACGGGGAGTTTAAAGGGCGGTTATCCGCCCAGATTCATTAAGTCTGAGTAGTAGTTCCCGCCTCGATGACCCCCATCCAGCCGCCATTAACTACTAGCACTGCTGACCAGAACTTGGCACCAACATAACCACGCTGCTTGAGCGGGTCAGATTTATCATTGGTGTTATGTGGGATGTGGATCATATCGAACGAATCCATGCCGCGTAATGCTACGTCATAGACAGCGTCCTCGCCCATTACCATGAATGGATAGACGTCGATACTGGTACCGGTCGTGGAGTACAGACCAGTAGTGCCGATCGCGGCGCCAGAGTCGGCGTAAGCAACAAGCTCAGGCGATGTCAGGAACCGGAATTCCTCAACACTACCCAACTCTTCTTCGCTAATTGGCTGACGGTTCGCGTACTTGGCGACGGGCGTAAACCCGGGAAGGTCGCGAATATCAGGTTCAGCATCGGTAGATACGAACACACAATAAGCCGCTTCGATCGCAGACGTATCGTAAGCCGCTGAAGGAGCAAGAATGCGCTTCTTCTTCTTGGCATGGTTCAGCTTGAGGATCCGCGCCATACGACGTAGAGCCTTCAAAGTGATTGCTTCATCGACAGTTGCACGAGAAGTACCACCAGAATAGATCACGTTGGTAGCCGCTTTGATTACACCGAAGCGAATCATTTCACGAACAAGACCCATACGTTCACCGGTCTGGATCTTCATTTCTTCAGGTACGTCGTCCTCGTACATTACCGCGGTTTTATCCGAGTAGCTGTACAGGCAAGCATACTGCTGTTGAGGGACAGTGACGTCGACCGGAGTCAGCGTATCTGCAGAAGGCGTAACGCCCTCTTGAGTGATGTGATTTGCAGCCACAACCGAAGGACGGTTCTGAGTGTTCACGTTGGCAGACGTAGCGCCGAAAGGCAGCCAGCGTCGATAGGTGATGTTGTCACCTTGGTTGGTGGGCATCTGCTTCATCTTGCAGCCCATTGCTAATACTTCTACCGGGATCGCGTGAGCAAGGGTCTCGCCCTTCACTTCATTGATTCGTCCCGTTGTCGTCGAATACAGGTGCGTTGCCATGATTGAATATCCTCATCATGTAGGAGGCACCCTTCTAGTCGTTATGTTCGGCTATGTTTTTTCACTTTGTCAAAGCCGCGACTGAATGCCTCGTCATCATTCATACCTGTAGCGGGCGCGCCCGATTTTGTTTCCGGGCTAACGGTGCGACGAATCCTTTTCTGTCTGCTGAGATTTCTGCGCTCTTCCGATGAAAGCTCTTGCCTTCCTCGGTCATCCTTGTCGCTTGCTTGGCCTGCGTCTTCCCTAGTGCTGGCGGCAAATTTATCGAGCATCTTGAGTGAGCCATCGATACCTCCAAATAACTGGGATCCTGAACTAGCCCACCATTCCGGGTAGTTCACTTTCCAACTTTCTACCGTGCTGTCTGCTTCGCTGATCAAGGACTGGTCCCCGCTCTGAAACTTAACTGCTAAGTCTTCATAGTCACCAACATCTGGTCCTCCTGAGAGGGCGAATGTCTTGAAGTCTTGGCTAACCACAGTCTGTCTCCAGTCTGAATGAGCGTTGTCCAATTCAGAGAGATCAGGCTCTGCAGTGGGTTTAGCTTCAGTCGGGCTTTGAACAGTAGAATTGCCGATCTTCTCAATACGAGAGCTCAGCGCTTCGAGTGCCTTTCCCATGGGGGCGAATGAAGGGTATTCCTCCATCAACTCCTTGAGCGCTTCAGGGTCATACATAGCGGCTTCGATCTCATCACCGGAAGGGGCATTACCCGATCCGCCTGACGCTTTCGCGTTCTCAAGAGCGGTGCGAACACCTTGCTCAATCTGCTGCTTTATAGATCCTTTGAAGCCATCTAGGCTCTGTATTCGTTTGGTTGCCTTGTCCAGCTTTTCGGTAGCCTCGGTACGGAACGCGCGTAAAGATTCCAATTCGGCAAGCATATCGAGTTCGTCGGCTTCATCAGCTGGCGCCTCTTCAATGCCTCTTGCTTTATCGAATCCCGCTTGCAGATCCCCAAGGGCTATTTGATCGGCCTCGTCCTGAACAGCTCCAGAGTCTTCACCTTCCAGCGTCAACCCATCATCCGATTCAGTAACCGAAACCTTTTGTACTTGTTCCTCGTACTCGTTTGCCATTTAAACCTCAGTGGTATTCCCACTACTGCCAAGTTGCGAAGGGGCTCACGTCCGTCCCGCCTTACGAAGAATGGCTGATTGCTCAGTCATCAAATTCTTGTTCAAGCTTCAGCTCTGTTGACGTGGATAACGCCAGTAGGGCCTTCACTTCAGCGATTCTGCCCCGGAGTTTCTCGGTTTTCTCCGGCGGCACACTGTTGTCATTCTTTAGTCTGAGTAGCTCGAGTCTTTCCTCAAGCCGCTCCCTGATCTTCATCCAAGTAGAACTATGCATCTCGTGCTCTTCGAGTAGTTTAACCCCTACATCCTGTTCACTCAAACCTTAATCCTCTCTCTCGCTCATTGCGACCAGCAGATTGATCCGCCTCCTTGCCGTCAGCGCAGGCCATACAGTTCACTTTGCTGGGCTTTGACGGGGTAGATGCGACCGCGAACGACGCTCCGGACGGGATTGATCCACGGCACTCCTCGCAGATAAGGCCATCGATGTCACAGACATAAGTATTCAAAGCCTTCTCCTCCACATCGTTACTTCCGGGATCTCGTCAAGGTCAGATTCCTCGTTGAAGCAGAACTCCTCCTCGCCAATCTTAACGGTCACAGCGTTGTCATCGTGGTACATCTCGGCACCATGAATCCCAAGCTGGAGCTTGATGCCCGTCAAAAGGGACCTCATCTCAGACGACGTAGGCCCCGCTTTGATCGAGACAGACATCAGTGAATCTCTTCCGATTCTTGCTGGGGTACGACGTGAACAGCCCGGTACCAGTATTCGCCCTCTTGGGACTGAAGCTTGGCGCCTTCCATCAGCATCTCGGTCATAGGTTCCATCTCCTGAACCCAGATAGGTACGTCGGCAGGCATAAGATCCTCCCATTGACTATCGTCCTCACCACTCTTTGAGCGCTGGATAATGGCCAGAGTCTGTTTCATCTCAGCCATTTGCTCCAATCTCTGCTGGGGATTCTTCATAAGCGTGACCGCCTCGCCGCGTTTCTGGACCTCAGCTTCAGCCAGACCCAAGAATTTCATCATCAACTCGTACATCTCGCCACTGTCTTTGATTAATTCGCCGCGGTAATTGACGCCCTGTCGAGTCAAGGTAAGGCTGATCTTGCCCTTAACCTCGAACATGATCGCGTCGTTCCCATCTCCAGATATATTAATTCCCATTTTATCCCCTTGATTCTTGGTATGAAGGCTCTCTGGATTTTACATCTACTGGCATCCACCCTTTCCACGAAAGAGCGCTAGGCCGGCCTGTAGATTTTCTTATTCCAAACAAGTTGCGTATTCCTTTCGTTGCTCTGCACACATAGCCGCCATTCCAGTTGAGGTCTGTCTCGTTAAATAGCATGCTATTTTCTCTCACTAGCTCGTTTAGGTTCAAGCCTTCCAAGGTCACGCCCAGAGCAACATTTTGAATAATCCAGTATCTAGCTTTGTGATGATCCACTCCTTTAGCGCTAGGTCCGGGCGGCATGGGGACGCCGATACGGGCCTTAGCTGATCTCTTCAGCGCTTCTATGACCTTGTTCATATCCCTAGCAGCAAGCCCTTTCATTGCCGCTTCGTGAGTTATAACGTGCATTCTCCCCTCTGCGTGCGCCTGCTTGAGCTTTTGTGAAATCTTTTCCCCATACCCTTCAGGGTTGGGCTTGCGTGTCCCGCTTTCCCATTTGCGTTTTTGTGCTTCGCTTATTTTTTTCTTTGTAACCGCCCTCACACTTACTTCCTCTTTGTATGATCGATAAAGCCCGGGTCTCTCGGTCCTGAGTAAATCAACTTACCAGCCTTGTCGAAACCAAAGTTGACCATTGGTACCGGCTTCTTGGGTGGTGGTCTATTGCTCATACCATCCTCTTTCAACCATGTTACTGCAACAACTCGGGAGATGCTACTCAATCGGTATTCTGGACCAGACATTCCGTCACGCTGAGCGGCTTGACCTCGCTATAGAACCCAAAGGGAGTCTTGATCCTCTGCTCCGCGTCGAGAGCCGGCCCGTGGTCGATGATCTCCACGTATCGCCCAGCCTGTATAACGACGTGTTTCATCTTGCAAGGGCAGAGCGGTTCTCCGTTCTGAGGCCCCATGCAGGCGCAGGTGCCAGAGTCATAAGAGATCACGCGAATAGCCTCCCTTGAGATTGCGCCTGAGTAACCCGCTCGCAGGCCGCGTCAAAATACTTTTGAGTCACCTCAATGCCAACAAATTCACGCCCAAGATTCGCGCAAGCCACGCCGGTCGTCCCGCTGCCCATAAATGGATCAACAATAACCCCCTGTTTTATCTTCCCGACACACCACTCCATCAACCTTACCGGCTTCTGTGTTGGGTGAGACTTAGGAAAGTTTGCGCCAGCGCCATTCATAGAGACATCCTTGAAGCAGTAAACACCGCGACCGCCTTTCATCCACGCTATTTCGGCATCGGATAGAAACGTCCCAAACGATGCCTCGTTTCGTTTTATCCACGTCAACGTCGTGCCAATTGGGGTGTTAAAGAAATTCGCGCCCCACAAAATCACCTCATCAAAAGCCAGCCACGGGGTCGGGTCAAAGGGTTTGTCGTCACCTTCTACCCTTGAGTTCCATATATCCTTCCGAGATCTTTTGGATGCTCCGCCAGAAAATCTTGACGAATCAGTATCCCAGTTCATCCCGTAAGGTGGATCACTAACGATCGCGGAAGACCTGTCCAGCGTCGACAAAACATCCAGACAATCCCCGCAGTAGAGGGTCGCGCTTCCTATTGTTTCAACTTGGATACTCATTGCTGCACACTCTCACCGGCCGGAGCCTGCTGAGGTGGTTCGACTACTGGCGTCATAGGCATCCTGTCCGACGTGGCGCCCATACCAGCGAGTCTCTCTTGAGACTTGAGCTTGGCCACCAGTGTCGAGATCTCGGTCTGTAGCTTCTCTACGTGGTTCTGACGCTCTTGGGCGCTCTTCGCCTTGAACTGCTCGTCGTTCATTGAATTGATCAGTAGCTGGATCTGAGCGTTAGCCTCCATCTCCATCTGATCCTGCTGGCGCTGCCAAACCTTGGTCTCTGCCTCGGTCTGCAACTTCATTTGACCCAACTGATCAGTGCTCTGGACCTTCATCTGACCTAGCTGGCCATCAGTCTGGACCTTCATGCGCTTGGTCTCGGAATCCATCATCATTGACTGAACTCTTGGATCGCCTTCCAGCTCATCAAACTGCTGAGACTTCTGAACCATCGCTTGATACTCGTCGCTCTCCTCATCTGTTTCGAACACAGAAGGATCGAACCTTCGAGACTTCAGGTATTCCTTGGACCACTTGTCCGGGGATAGACCAAAACGAGGATCGATCACGATCGCACCCATGGCGCCAAGTTCCTGATCCTGTATGTCCCGTTCGACTAGGGTGCTTGACCCATTGGAGTTTATGAAAAAGTCTCCCTTACAATTGTCTGGTCCATACAGAAGCAGGTACTCATAGTACATCTCGATCTCGTTCTCCGTAATGTCCTGATCGAAGGCTCGCGCCAATCTTCGGAGCGGTGGTGCCGCGTTGTTTGTCAGCATACGCATACCACCAACCGTATCGGGTGCTCCGCCCATCTGACCCTGCAGTAGCATAGGCATACCGCTGGTCTCTTCAGCCATTTGCAGGCCGAACTGGACAATCTTCAATAGGTCATCAACGACCATATCTACCTGAATCACGCCGATCGCGGCCCGGGCGTCTTGAATCACCTCGTCATCCTCGGCGATATAGAACACTTTCCGAGGACCGATACCCGCTATGCCGTCAGCCGGGACAATGGATCCCTGCTTGAAGACGATCATGGGGCCAGCCGCGAGGCCGGCGTTGTCCATCAAGTTACGTGTAGCACCGACCACGATCTTTTGCGGCACTCGAACCATGCGAGATATACCGATGCCAGCCCAGTGACCAGCGCGACGCTTCCATCTGAACACCGAATAGGGGTACTTCCCGGTCTCCATGTTGTTCATCTCGACCATGATGGGGTGGTTATTCACCATGATGACCTGACCCGGTAGGTAAGGGTCCTCGTATCCGTCGCAACTACAGCCAGCTGCCTCGAGGTTTTCGGCTTCAGCCGTGCCATGCCATCGCCACATCTCGAACTTTCCGCCCTTAATGCGCTGATCGCTTTGCTCGTTATTAGGGTCCGGCGTGTCCTTGTACTCAGCCTGAGCAATCATTGGTCCTTCGCGCAGACATCGATCTATCTGATCCGATATATACGCCTCATCCTCTTTCAGCTTGCGAAGGTCGTTCTTGGTGACGTATTCACGCTCCCACGTACCATCGCCGCTCTGGATGTCTTCACCGCAGTCTGGAGCGGGGTAAAAGTTCCACGGATCAACCCATGCGCTCGCCGGGATAACCTTCTCGATTACCTTGACCTTGCCATCGAAGTAGCCGATCCGCTTGATCTTTTTGTTGTACGGCCCTCTAAGGATACCCACGCCAATACGGCCTGAGTCGTCAATAACCTTACGCAAAGACTTCCTTCTTTTGCACTCAATATGCCAGTCGAAAATACACTGTTCGGCCCTCCTTGCCGTGTCCTTGGCCTCCTTAATGATCCTCTTAGCCTCCTCCATCTCAGCGTCCTCAAGCCCTGCCTGAGCCATGACAGCATCTGGATCCTCGTAATTAATATCAGGTACCTCGGCAAAGTTACCGGCGGCAGCGTCAATCAGGTCAGGTATAGGCGTTGGCTTGAAGCTAAAGGACGGGTCTCCAGACATAGGTAGGATAACGTCTGCAAGCCTAGCTGTGCCGGAGTCTACAAAGGGACTGGTGATGTTGGGGAATACTGTAGATTTTGTTGATGGTGCTGCTGAGCTGGTGCTTGATTGCCCCGGGGGTTTTTGGTTCCAGCTGGTGCGGGATTCTTCGCCGCGGTTGCGATCGTCTACTCCCTCGTAATGCTCTTCGTCCTCGAGCCATATCTTTTCAATGCCTGAGCTTTGGCGATAGGAGATACATTCGGATCTGTGCTTGGCCAGTGATTCACCAAATGAATCAAGTCGAGCCCAGTCAATGGCGATAATGTCCTCTTCAGCGAGCTGGTCTTTGTCCTCCTCTCCTAGTGCAGCGAGTAAGGGGGATTCATCCTCTCCTCGGAAGGCGCTCTCATCGATAATGTGCGAGTCGTTGGCTGTATTCTTTTCGTTTAGGCTGCCAGCCATTACATGACTCCTTTGACGGATTGTTCGTGGCCTTCATAGATCAGGGGTTGAGACATCATTTCGTTTTTCACTCTCTCGATATTAACGGCCATCTCACCAAATGAGTCTGCGCCGTGAGAAAATTCATCGTGCTTAGGGCCGCCGGGTTCACCGGTTGTCGCTGGTACGTTGCGCGAGTACCGCTTCAAGCACTCCATCAGTCTACCACCACCGCGGACAATCTCTAACGTCTCGCCCATTCTATGCGAGTATGCAGGGGTATTATCCATGAATACGCGAGAAAACATACTCCTTGAGCGGACGATCCTATTCTCCGCGGCGCCAGAGATCTGCCGGCCGTTGATCACCTTGCGTCTACCGAGGCTCTTCAGGATCTGCTTGTCTGACATACCGGTCTGTCTGGACGTGGTGTTGCCGTCCCATGGCAGGATGTCGGTACCGTATGCGTATGGCAGGGAGTCAAGGAACTTCACCCAGTCTGACAGCTTCATAAACGAGGCTTCAGCATAGTCGATTATCATCACCTCATTCCTGAGCTTCTGGAAGAATACAATTGAGTTCTGATCGTTCCAGCCCATATCCCAACAGGTATGCACGGGCAGAGACGGATCGTAAGGGACCGGGCGGTAGCGTTTATGGCGTACTGTCGAGGCAACCTCGTTGGCATAGATCGCACCGGCCAGCGTTGTTCGGGGCTTACCCAACCAGATGTGGTTATAGGTTTCAGTGTCTAGTGTTTCGAATGCGTGCTGGCGTTCCATCTCAAGCGTTCCCGGGAACCATGGATTGTCCGGGTAGTTGATGTGGATATGAATAGATTTTGGCGGCGTGTTCTCAATGAATCGGATGTAGGCGTCGTCGGTATCGAGTTCGGGGTTCATGGATACCCAGATCTGCGAGCCCTCCTTTCGAATGGTGGGGATCAGTATCTCCCACGATGGACGCTTAACGCTCTGAGCTTCTTCCACCCAACATATATCGATCGACTCATAGGATTTGATGTTGGTGGCGTTCATGGTCTGCAGGCCAGCGAAAACAATCAGTCCGCCGTTTGGTCCTATGATTCTATTGGCTTGGACGTCGAAGTATCGGTCCAGTTTCATCAGCGAGATCTGGTCCTTGAGCAGCTGGTATACGGATTGATCGATCGACTTTTGAATTTCCCGGGCGCACAGCACGCGAAGGCCGGGTCTCAGGATCATTAGAACCAGCAGGGCTCTGGCGATGCCCCATGACTTGGATCCCCCGCGACCGCCCTCGAGAATGACGTAGCGCCAGCAAGCGTCAAACAATGGTTGCAGTTTCTCCGGGAAATCTATGTCTTCAATGGGATGACCCAATGACCTCTCCTTTTAGCGCGGCGAAACGAGGAAGGCGAGAAAAGAGGGAACTCACCCACTGGAGGAGTACCCCGTCCCGCCGCTTCACCGATCTTATCAGGTAATTACCAGTCCTTCATGGTAAAGCATACCGCGAACTTTCGAGTCAGATCCCTGTCGCTCTGTCGCTCGATCATCTCAACCGATTTAGGATCTATCTTGAACCCTTTCCGGGAAAGGATGTCGACCTGCCTAGTGACGTGATTCTGGATCAGGCGCTCTTGCTTGCCGGGTACCCGCTTGCGGCGCCGGAGCACCATAGCGAGTTTGAATCTTCTGCTCATAGCGGCTTCAAAGACCCGGGATAACCACTGATCGTCATAACCGGGTTAAGGGGAGACGCGGAGATCGCTGTCACGAATCCCAGCAGGATCAGGTATCTCTCGTGCGGGTTATGCTGCGCGACAGGACCGTCTACGGTAGCCTTCTTGGTCTCGACTTCCTTTAGCACGGCATGAGCCGCGGCGTTTACGTCGAAGTTGTTCATAAATCCTCCAGATTTATTGTGTTGTTAAAAGCCTTCGCCGGCCTTGAGTAATGCTTTGGCCTTCGCCGTCGTGTTTCGAATGTCATTAGTACACATTCCTAGTCAGTAGGTAGTTACCAGTGTGACATATGGGGCATTTTTTGATGTTATTCCCGCTTTGGACGCCTTCGAAGTGTTCTCGTTTTACGAGGGAGCCGATTTGAGGCTTGTGTGGCTTGAGATACCGATAGATCTTGTGGCCATTGTTACAGTGAAGCCATAGGGACGTTGTTTCTGGCGTATCAGGGAATCCCGGAATGACGTTCACATCGTCACAATAGGGGTGATTCTTGATCATGGCATCGGAGAAAAACTGTGCCGACATACCCTTTAGGTACTCATTGGTTCCGATAAAGTTGGGGTGCAAGTACATATAGGCCGCACACTCGTCCCCGTTGAAGTCTATTAATGTGGATATTGCGCTCAAGTTAGCAGCTCCGACAGCTTGTGGCTTTCGGTGATTGGTAGGTCGCCATAAGGGAATATGGCCTGTAATTCCTTGTCTGGATCGAAAGGAGTTATACCCTCTGGGGTTTCCGGACTATAACTACACATTAAAATCCCTCTCCTGCTTTGAGTAATGCTTTGGCCTTGGCCTTCGTAATTAATCCGCCATACAAGGGAGCGGACAACCGCCCGGAAACAAGCTTGAGAGCCTGCCTGCGGTCGTTTCGATTCCCTTGGCGTATCATGTGGTTATATTCTGCAATGTGCGCTGGGATCTCCTCGTTGAGCCTGAACACGGGATCCTCGATATATCTGCGCCACCAGCCGATGACGTCCTTACCTTGGCGGTGACCATGTACCATCTCGTGATCCATTAGGACCGGAGGTACCGGCATCCCATAAGGATTGTAGATGGTGTCGCCCCACGCATAGATTACCTTTCGGCCCTTTACGTGGAATGCCGCATCGATCTCATCCCATAGCGGTGGAAAGTCTATTGCGATTTTCACGAATACCACCCCCGGCTTTCCCATTCTGTCAGTTTCTCAGCCTCGATCCATTTTGGCGACGCCCCAATTCCCAACGGAGGCTGAATATAAACCTTGTCCGGAGCCTCGTGAGCGCGCCGGTCTCCCTTCATTTCAGCCAAAACTTCTCTTTGTGTTTTTGCATCACACCCGGAGCCAACAGCCAAAGTTTCTTTTAGCTCGGGTATGTTTATAGCCAAAGAGCAGTAGTGCTCAGACGAATCGTGCGCCCCCTCAAGAAGCAAAGGACACGGCCCTATAGTTTTATCTGTCAGCTCAAGACCAACCGCGCATATCTCGGTTAGGCAGCACCAACCGCACATATTACACTTCGCACCGAAAGCAGGTTTTTTCTCTTCCGCGACCTCAATGACATTTATAAGATTCACGCGCTCACCCCCTTTGCATCCAGCAGGTCCCACGCCAAATCAGCCTTCTCAATTTCTTCGTTGTAGTAAGCAACATAAGCCGCTGCCTTGCTGACGCTCTTGATACCGCGCTTCACGGTCTCGCCGTTACGGTCATCGATAATCTCGAACAGTCCGAAGTCGTCTTTCTGGAAGTGGGCTACGGTTTTCACGCTTGCTCCTTGCTAAAATAACAAGCTGATCATTGCATATCAAGCGATCACAGTCAACCTATCCGTTGTTCTGCGTGCCAATAAAATTGATACTAATGTTCGGGACCTCGTTGTTCACTGGCGTACCGTCTCCCCCGTAGTAATCCGGGAGCGTTCGGCCTAGCTGATCCAAACCTTTGAGGGCTGCCATAGGCTGGAATGCGTAAGCCGCCGCCAGCTTACCACTAGGTAGTTGCACAATAACCGCCTCGCCCTTGCGATCGAACACCTGCTCGTTCTGCATACAGCGCTCGACAATCTGCTTGGTGCGCTCTGACACGTACTCAGCAGAGATATTGGTCTCCTCGCGAAGATGCTCCTTGACCTCATTGACTCGGGCCTTTACTTTTGGAGACGCGAAGAACTTCGACGCCTTTTCCCAGACAGTTTCATTCTTCCAGCGAGCGGTTACCTTGGGTCTGGCTTTCCGGTAGGCCGCGGTCCTGCTGCGATCCTCCATACCCCCCTCGATGTAGAACCTGACGCACTCCTCCTCCCACTGGGTAAAATTATCCGCCTTCCGCTCGACAGCTTCGAACGTATTGGTCTTGGGATTTTCCTCGACGTCCGAGACGTCCTCACCTTTCTTGATTAAATCTCCCACCTTGAAGGTAGGGGCCTTGGTTTTTATAGTCATTTTATCCTCTTCCAATAGACGCTATTCCCGCTTACCACGAGCCTCCACGTCGGATGATTGTTGAACTTGTCGACCGTACTCATAACGTCACCGTCTTGTCGTTGTTTGCGCGATAGATCCCGTTGTCCCGAGTCGCCAGAGCGCATAGAACGCATTGATCCGCGGTTGCCTGCATCAACAGGGAGTGCAGCTCAGGCTTCGTGGCCTTAGCATATCCCGTGAAATTTGCCGCCACCAACCCAGCGCGACCAATCGGATCCGATAGGACCTCGTTCGAGAACTGGATCAGTCTTTCGCTGGGCTCAAACTTGTCTCGAGCCAAGACGCGAGTCGAGGCGCGGACCTCCCGGCGCTCAGTCGTCCTGCCCTCGACGTATGTCCGGTATGTCTGCAGCAGGACGCCGACAATGATCAGCATCCACGTCATTCGCTCAAGCCTTGCCTGACCCTCGCCCGTCATCGTGAAGGATATGTAATCCCCCGCGGATCCACTGAACTGGAATGCAGACAGCAGAGCCATGATGATCCCGGCATAAACCATGGCTTGGCCAAGCTTCAACCCGAATATCATAGGTAGAATTTTGGATGTCTTCTCGAGTATCTCCGGCATAGCTTGATCTCCAGTAGTTCAAATCATTCTATGACGTGATTTGAATCCTCTCAAGTCTTAGTTTTTCGGGCTCTGGCCGGCTTCCGCATCTTCAGCTCTTCAGTGAGCAAGCGGTCCATCTGGGATGAATGGATCCAAACCTCCCGGGAGACTAGGTCGTTATCGCGATGCCGCTTGCGCTGTGCCGCTTTTCGCTGCGCTGGATTCAATGCTATTTTCGCTGCTTTTGGTGGCGCCATTATGTCTCTCCTCCTAGTCCTAGTGATTCCCTGATCGCTCGCTTTGCCGCCTGCTTGCCATCCCTTACACCCTCCGCGTAAGACTTGTTGGCCAGATCCAGAGCGTCAAGCACCGCGCATCTCGTTGTCTCGCGAGGGAAAACTTGTACCACTTCATCGCCTCTCAGTAACAGCGTGCCGCGACCATCTGCCTTTATTTCTGCCTCGAGAACAGATAGATACACCTCAACTTTCTCGGTCCTTACATTTTTCTTAGCTACCATAATTTCCCTTTATCCTATTGTTCCAAGCATATCGTCGAGCCCAGCAACCGCGTCGCCTAGCTCAATGTGAGAGAACCCTGCGATCAGGACACCTGTCCCGGGCTCAGTGGTTGTCGCCAGCCACACCCCTTCTATGAACTTGATGGTGGTTATCGCTCCGGTCCACCCGAATTTTTTAATGTTCTTCATACAGCCTCCTTGGCTCGACCCTCTTCAGGCCATTCGATTTTAGTCGGTCTCTGCAATATCGTTTGCTTGACCCCGTCCCTTTCGCCGTGCTCCTTGACCATCGCGTCAAAGCTAACCTTGGTGCATTGGATCCAATCTACAAACCCTGCCTCAGTCTGAACCTCACAGCTGGCCATCTTCCGGGCTCCCATGAAGACGATCTTGTTGTCGTCCGCATCTCTCATAATGTTGATCCAAGTCGTTCCGAAATTTCCCTCGTACTTGACGCAAACCTCAATATCTAATTCGAATCTCTGACGCTTACCTACCACCCCAACGTGATCGCTGCGCTCCCTTTCCGCTTCAGCTTCGATCTCACGTTCAGCCTTGACCTCATCAGCCCGGTCGATCATCTTGATCACCGCGGCGATTTGCTTCTCAGTCAAATTATCCCACTGCTCCAAGTTATCCTTCATTGCTCTCAAGAAATCATTCCACCAGACAGTCTTGTAAGTAGGATGCGGTTCGCGACGATCGATCAAGTCGTAATAATTCTCCTCGTCGCCGACAAGCTCATTGTCATACTCATCGTAGTATTTAGTCTGAAAATCACCAGTCTCAAACATGAAATCCCAGACTCGCTGGGCGTTAGGCAACGCAAGGAACTTTTTGCGACGGCCCTTGCCGGCCTGAATCATCATGTTGCGCTTGATCCCTTTCGCGTACCGACCCTCGCAAGCGTCGCCGTTATTGAATTTTGGATCGAAAGCCATTTAGATCTCCTTGATAATTTTTTAGTACATGCGGATCTTACTTTACGTGACCGTCACCGTCAACTGGTTTGTTGGTGTTATTCCTAATTCGCCGAAACTCAGCGACTGAGATCCCTCGCATTCTTGCAGCCTTGCGCTCGAGCTTGGCGGTTGCCCCGGGATCACGGTCAGCGCCACGGTTGCCACCCAACTGCATCGAGTCCCGGACTGCTGGATCTTTGAACGGTCCTGTTTTCATTCCTTGCTCCAAGCTCCTGCTGGTTATCGTTCTGCTGGCGCAAACTTCGCCGCTATTTTCTCAGGGACAGCACCTTCGAAATGCCGGTCTCGCTCAACTCTCAAGCCGCCGGGTCCGACCGGCTTCATTAACTCGTTCAAAGTGAAGTAACCCATCTCGATCTCCAAACCTTCGACGACACCGAAGAACTCATAGTCTCCATCATCTCGCTTGTCTCCTTCGAACACGTACCACGTCAAGTTCGCCCATGGCGTAAAGAACTTCGCGACTACCTCTTTGTCGGCAACTGGCACGCCATCAGTGGCATAGATCGCCGGCATAGCTTTCTCGATTGCTTTGGTCATTAACTTCATTTGGATCTCCTTGATCAGAATTAACTTACAACCGAACATTAGTCTATCGTGACAGTCCCGTCAACAGATTTATTGCATCTTCCTCGGTCTCAACCAGAGCCCAGTTACCACCGTTTGCTTTCCAGCGATCCCGGAACTTGATCTCACCCTTGGTGAGCTTGCGCTTGCTGAGAACCTTGGCGCCGTCCTTGATCTCTACCATGACGACTTGCTTGCGGTACAGGACCATGACGTCGCAGAACTCCTCTTTCATTGAGACGTCCTCGCAGTGAGCGCCCAGCTGGATGAAGATCTTAACGATCGCGTGATGGTTGTCGTCCTTTTTCGGTGCGCGTCTAGGCATTCTTCTCAGCCAGATCCAGAGCGGTATCGAAGGCATCGATCTCGTCCTCGGTAGCAGCCTCGTGCCGGCCGCCCACCTTGAGCAGATCAAGCTTAGCCGCCAGCAGTGCCGGGTGTTCGGATCCGCTTGATGCGTCCGCCACCTTGATTAGAAAATCCCGGGTGACCGGGTCGATCTTTTTCGCTCGCATATATTACCCCTGCTATTTGATTAGAAAATATCCCTCGATCTTCGGGGATCCGCACTTCGTTCGCTTTGATTTGGTGTTGTCGAAAGTATCGTGAGCGACACCGTTGACTATCGTTACGAGGTGTCCGCTCGTGACCGCAATGTAAGCCACGTAATGAGGGAATCGCGTGATTTAAGATCTACACTAGGCTCATTCATTAACAGCATCGTTTTTATGTTGTCGTGATCGTTACATTCATCGACGGGGAATCCCTCACTATCTAATAGCTGGCTAGTCCCATCGATATTGATGCATAAACCGTACGATTCGCCATCAATCAGATACCAGTAGGTAGTGTTTTCGTTTTGCGTATCTACAATTGTTTCTATTAAAGTTTTCATGTTCTTAACTCCTTTAAACAGTGAATTCCGTCTGTAGTTCTTTTGTAATTACCCGCCAAGACAATTATCACACGATAGATTTTTATCCAAATAGCATTTACATACGGTGCATCTATCCGCCTCGATGTATACCGGCTCAAAAGGTGGCCAGTCCCCTATAAAACTATCATTAGCGTATATGGTGCCTTGATGCATGAATTTGCTGTTACGCGCCACGTCCCGATAATCCATCTTAATTGTATATCGTGTCTCGATCATTGCTTGATTCCTTTAAACAGTTAATGGGTTAGTCTTTTAACAGTGACCAAAATGTTGTTCCTGCACATTCGTCTGCAACTATCGCTTTATCTAATTCTTGCGCGGAAAGTAACTGCCAACGTATCTCATTTAAATTCTCGCTAGTGGTATCAATGTTTGCTACTTCCGCTATACCTTTCGCGCTCAAAGTCTTGCCGCTCCTTAATGCGTTAAATATTGCGTATGCCGTTACTGGGTATTTCATGCTCCGTGCTCCGTGGTGATTGATGTCTCGATTCCCATTATGCACATTATTGGATCCCATGCAACACATTTGTTGACCTCGTGACAGTTACCGTGTATTGTTCGGATTGTTATTGATAAGGAGAAGTAAATGTTTGGGGACGAGAAGTTGAATAAAGCGTTGGTCTATGCGATCGAGGCGCACGACGGCCAGTACAGGGAGGGTCCGGGCAACGTCCCGTACATAGTCCACCCCATACGGGTCGCAAGGTTAGTGGAAGATGCTGGGTTGAGCACCGATGCTATTGCGGCGGCGTTGCTTCACGATGTAGTGGAGGACACTGACAAAAAGAATGACGACATTGCCAGAGAGTTTGGCGGCGTGGTTGCTAGGTTGGTTGCTGGGTTGACTAACCCTCCAGAGCACGAGGACGTGAAGCGCCCGCCACGGGACGAAAGAAAGCGCGAGCAGTTGTTGAGGGTGGTGAACGCTGGGCCTATCGTCGCCAGCATCAAGATGGCTGATATGTACACGAACATGATGGCGCGGATCAAGCAGGAGAGGTTTGATTTGGTTAGGGACAAGTTGGCCCCGGAGGCTTTGGCCATGATTGGCGCGAACCCGGAAGCGAACCGTGCCATTGCCGGGATGTTGAGAGACTTGGCGATAGGCGCAATATTGTGATCGAAGAGCGCCGATCCACAAGCGTCTACCGATAATAATCCAATTATCTCAACAATCTTGTTGACACCGTAACGTGACTGTCCTAATATCCGGTATGTAAGTTCATCAACAAACGCAAGGAGCGGAAAATGGGAGCAATTATCATCATCATGGTCGGAGTCGTAGCGATCCCAGTGATCATAAAAGGCGCCATCGAGATGGTTGACCAGATTGAAGACGCGATCTATATCGGAAAAATTCAAGCCCACAAAAAAGGATGGATCTAATGAGAATTACTCGGAACGAAAACAAGGAGATGGGCATGAGTGGAACTTTTAAGATTGACCCAAAGACAATCGAGCTGGATCGCATGGAGCGATCTAGGATCATGTTTTCATTGGAGACCGCGCTGCAAGTTCAGCGCAAAAAAGCGGCAGCCACCAAGGTCGATAAGACTAGAGATAATTTGGAATGGTCGATCGCGTGCATGGAGGACCTGCACACAAAATTCAAAAAACTTGAGGTGCCTTGCTAATAGCCAAATGTAAAGCAATGGTAAGCGAGCCGGGTATGCGGGTCGGCAACCGGTGTTGCAAGAACAGCGCGAAGGTAGACGGGTACTGCAACACCCACCACCCCGAATCAGTCAAGGCCAGAGAGGAGGCGTCTAGCGCGAAGTACATGAGCGTCATGGATCGCAGGATGATGAATGCTAGAAAGGCCGCGAACATCGACAGGCTGGCGGCGATGCTGGCTGATATTGCACGGGATCCCAAGCTTGCGGGTATTAAGGCGCGAGTGCTTATGAATGAATTGGGTATCGATGGCAAAGGGATGTTGACATAAGATCGTGACTGTCCTATTATACACTCGTACCAAAAATTCAAACCGATCAAGGAGATCAAATGACCAACGTAATTAAATTCCCTTTCGAACGTACAGCAGTAGGCCGGATCGAGGCCAGAGGTATCCGGGCTGCGACCCAAGAGGAGCGAGTGGCTTGGGTGCCAGCGTACTATCCTGACAACGTGGTGACTGGCCACAAGTACGAAGCCACCAGAAGGATGGACATCAAGGACATCGCCAAAGAGATCCGCAAGGAGATTGCCGCCAAGAAGAAGAGCGGTGAATTCCCCAAGGATTTGAAAGTCTCTGTCACGATCAGCCGATTCAGCATGGGTCAAAGCATGAACGCCCGGATCAAAGGCGGATTGAAAGGCATCAACCCTGAGTTCGTCAAGGACTACAATGAATACTTGAACGATGGCGATGACACTTGGGAAGCCAGACGAAGAGCCGGAAACGAGCACACCTTTTTATGTCCAGAGGACGAAGCGATCATCGAAGCGATCGACGATATGGGCAAGGCTTACAATCGGAAGAATTGCGACAGCATGAGCGACTACTTCGATGTGAATTTCTACTGGACCGCGGAGGCCAGCTGGGATTATCGTGACGCAATGGAGAAGGAGGCCGAGATTAAATACTAACCAGAATCATGCGAGACTTTGAGCGGCCGTTAAGCCGCTCTTTTTTTGTCTGCAGAAAAAGGCTTCGGGCGCCAAATGTATGCTCGCTGAGATTCCACCGGGATCATCACGACCTCGGTCTCACCATACTGGCTTGCTCGATGCTTCAAGTAAGCCTCAACAGATTCATTCACAACGGTTTCAATTACTAACATGGCCGTATCTCCTCGGACAATTCAGGTCACATTATCACAACGCAATGCGATCGCATAGCGAACCTTTATGCGTCTGCATCAGGTCAGCTCGTTGATGTCTTCTCCCTCAGCCAAGGCATTGCGCTCTCCTCCGCTCAAGTGCCTGCTGATACATCCGCCAGTATGTTGGATGAATTCAATCAATTCGTGGAGAGTTACGTCAGCAACAGGGACCGCTTTCTCAGTCATAACGCTCCCCGGCCCACTCACTGGCACAAAATCAATTACAGCGATCCGCTTATCGCCGTGCTCTTTGATGATCAACTTGGTCTCTTCAATCGTTCGCATTGGTCTTGGCATTGGTTTGCTCCTCGATGGATTTAATAATTGATTGCAGAGATCGACCCCATGCCCGGAGCCGCTCCGCATAATCAGCCTGCTGTAGACCGATATGGTCCAGAGTCAAGCCGTCTTGAATGGTGTAGCAATCTGCCGCCCACTGGCAAGCTGACGATCTACCGAGACCGTACTGGCTCATCACAGCGACGTCAGGCTGGTCTCCTGCCTCGTAGGCGTTACACGCCTCCCGATAGTACCCTGCCAGCTCAACGTCCAACCTGAGCGATTCAGGGAGCTGTCGTGCTAGGTTCGGCGCCACCGGTTCCGATGGGATCACCACTCGGATCTTCGCTGGCTGAATTATTACTCGCTCGCTCCCCAGAAAACCGCAGGAGGATATTCCTCCGACGATCATCAGCATCATTGCCAGCCTCGAAAGGCGCCGACAAGGACCGGGATTGTTCCTGAGTTCTAAGGTTGGCCAGCTCAGCTGCCATTTTCTCGGTGCGTCTTTGAGATTCTGCATTGCCCTCTCCAATTTTTGAGATCGCGGCCGCGCTAATATCGACCAGCCTGTCTTGCATTTCGATCACCAGTTTCTGTGACGCGATCTCAGTCTCCAGATTGTTGATCGTGTTTCTCAGCGTTTGGTTGTTCTTGTAGAATCCCCACGCCGCCCCGGCCGCGGACACCATGATCACGAAGACCATGGCGCCGAGGTACGTTTTCAGAGTGCCAAGCACCTACGCTGGCTCCTTGCGTGCGATTGGTTGGCGAGCAAACAACGGGACCTGCTCGGGCTTGTCGAGCGTGAGCCCGTCCTGCTCGTTCGTGAACAGCAACGAAGCAGATCTGGACTTGGCTGGCGGCGCGACCTTGAGATCTGGTATTACCCGCATAGTTCCCTCGTACTCACCCTCCTTGAAAGCGAGGGTCAGAGTTAATTTTCCAGTACCCCCGCGAGCCTTGACCAGACGAACCATCTCGCGCATCTGAATATCCAGCTCAGGGATTAGCGTCCCTCCCTCCAGCGACGCGATCGTTTCGACGTAGCCGTCCTCAAGTTTGTGATCAATATCTTGCATAATTACTATCCTCTTTTCATTGGTGGTGGTGGCTCATAGCCACGTTTTGGGTTTGGTTTGTACTCGTCGTAAGCCTCGGCCCACGCCTTTCGAAAGATCACGTATGCCGTACCGTGAGATCTCTCCGGCCCGTTACAGGCCCTTGATGCCTCCTCCGCGATTGCCACGATTGAGACCTTGGCGTTCACATCGTTCCGCGGCTTCTCGACTTGAGTGCCAGCGATCATGCAGTCGATTAGCTGGTCCAGATTTTCCAGCGTCTTCGACATCAGGGTTTGATTGAACTCCCCCATTTTTATCCCTCCGTGAGATCGTAAGTTTTATCGATTAGTTTTTGGAAGTTGGCCGCCTTCGCGATCCACGCGAGGTCAGCACGCCAAGGCGATTCCCTGTTGGTGCTTTCCCGACCGTTATAAAAATCCATCGTGTGAATCGTTTTGAATAACCACTCCCACCACTCGATGTTGTTGTGACTTCGCCAGCGTGCAGCGAGGTTTGTCATCCGAGACCCTTCCCAGCTTCTGATCTTTGGTAGGTCAGGGCAATGCTCGTGATACAGCGCGATGATCTTTTTATGCGGGCAGATCACAGGTTTTTTTGTTTCATGTGAAACTTCCTCGTGACTGTCGTCAGATTCTTCTGGCGACGAGAGGGTTATATCTTTATCTTCATCTTTATCTTTATCTTTATCTTCATGGTATTCAGGGTGGCATTCCGATTGCAATGCGTTCGCATCCTTTTTACCAGCCTGTTTATTCCATCGGATATTGGCTGAGTTCCTTGCCTTCTCTGCCTTTGTCCTCAAAAACTCCAGCTCTCTTTCGATCCGATCGTGGTACAAAAAATCACCTCTTTTCTCAAAAAACTCCTCAACAATCTCCATCAAACGCTTACTTTTCTTGGGATTTACTCCGAGTATTCGGGGGATTATCTTCGAGTTAATTGCAGTTCCACTCTGGTAGTAGTGCAGGATCAGCTTGAAATAAGCTCCGTGCTCGTCCAGATTCAGGTGGATTGTGTCGGCCAAATAATCAGCCGGAAAAAACTTCACGTAGTCCACGCTTGCCATTCCTTACTTCCCCTTTTTGATGACCTTGCCCGCGTCCTTGACCAGCTTCCATGGCTCGACATTTAGCACGCCAGCGATCTTAGCCAGCGTATTGATACGCATAGAGGTATCAGGTTTTAACATGATGTAGATCGCTTGCGGCGCAATCTTTAGTTGTATCGCCAGCCATCGACGACTCTTACCCTGTTTATCAAGTTCGCGCATGATCGCGCCTACTACGTCCATCGGTTTTTCCTAGTTGTGAATTGATATTTTTCAGGAGTATACCAATATAATGCTTGTGTGCAACACAAAATATGATAGTATCCTTTTCAAGTCGAATGGAGATACGGAATGTTTCGCAGAAAAGAGCAGCAAGAGCTGGCCTACAAATCAGGCAGAGTATCAGCCTCAGCAAACACCCTCGTACAAATTCAAGCGGCTAACCTGTTCGTTAGCTATGCGGCGCGTCGCTGCAAGACTAGCGTTACAGAGTTCACGTCAAGCCACCATTACGTTCTTGGCTATATAGATTACCTCACGGAGAAAAGAGAAAATGCAGGAAGATACACCAGTGTATAACGTCATACCTAAAGGCGAGCCGATCAGCTCTGAGCTGAGCTTGGTACCCAGCAACCCCATGCAGCTTCTGGCGGTAGCAGTCGACAGGGATCTCGACATCGAGAAGATGCGGGCGCTCATGGATATGGACAAAGAGTATCGAGGCGAGCAGGCAAAGTCAGCTTATAACGCAGCGATCGCTAAGTTCGCCGGGATGAAGATGCCTATCCGCAAGAATGAAACAGGTGCCGGCCCGGGCGGATCCAAGTTTAACTATGCGGACTACGCTCAGATCGTGGATACCATCACGCCATGGCTGAAGAAGTGCGGCCTATCGTTCGATCACAAGAAGGATCCGCCAGAGATGGAGGGCAAACGAATCACGATGCAGATGGTTCGGTGCTGGATCAAGCACAAGGACGGGCATTCGGAGGAGTTCTCGTTCCCTGCAATCATCGACTATCGATTGGATGGCAAGCTTTCACCAGTCCAGCTACTTCAGGCCGCGGTCACGTATGCCAAACGCCAGTCCCTATGTGATGGTCTGGGCCTGAGTACGCAGGAGGAAACATCTTTTGACGTCGACAGCGTAGGTGGGCAGTCCCGGGCGCCAGTAACAGCGAAGCCGGTCAGCGCGGCAGCGATAGTAAGCGCGGCTCAGGTTCGAATGATGAAGACTGCAGCTGAAAAGAAAAACCTCGACGAGAAAACGGTTTGCGTGAATGCCACAGCGGACACAGCGATCACCTCGTTCGACAAGGTTCCGTTCGGCGCATTGAATGACGTGCTCAATTTCATAGGACTTCAGGCTTAATGCTGGAGTTCAACGAAGAGGAGCACCGCTACACTTGGGACGGCACGGTCGTTCCCGGGGTCACCACTGTCCTCAAGCCGCTCAGTAACTACGATATGGTCCCACAACATATCATGGAGAAAGCGGCGGCGAGAGGTCACGCGGTTCACTTAGCCACCGAGCTTCACGATGAGGGTACGCTGGATGAGGAGAGCATGGACCCCACAATCAAGCCCTATCTCGATGCTTGGAAGATGTTCCGGGAGACTCAGGGTTACGGGATCGTTGTATCAGAGGCCAGAGTGTTTAGCGAAAAGGGAATGTATGCCGGCACGCTGGATCGGATCCTTGAAAAGAAAGGCCACTATTATCTTGGCGACATCAAGAGCACGTTCGCCCATATACCGACGGTAGGACCTCAGACCGCGGCGTACCAAAAGGCTTGGGAGGAAGCCATGGGGATCAAGATCAAAGGTAGATTATCAATACGACTAAAGACCGACGGACATCCGGAGGTTACTGAACTTAACAACCGGAGCGATCTGGCAATTTTTAATAACTGTTTAGCAATATACAAATGGAGAGCACAACATTATGGGTAATACAGCAGAGAACTTACCAACGGGACCGCGTATCACCGCTCAGGCAGCGATACCAACAGGGCTGATCGCAATGGCCAAGGCCGTTCAGGACCAATTCGGTAACGAGCAAGGCATCTTAGACGTCACCAACCCCGCGGATCTCGACTACATTCGAGAGTCTATTCTCAGAGTCAAGGGCGTCAGCAAAGAGATCGATGTCGAGCGCAAGGAACTAACCAAACCTTTCCGAGACGCCGCGACCGAGATCAACGATCTGTTCAGGAGCTTTACTGAATGGGCTGACGAGTTCGAAAAATCAGGCAAGGCTGCGATGGGTCGCTACCAGATGGAGCAGGAGCGTGTGGCTCGAGCAGCACAGGCAGCAGCAGACGCCAAGGCCCGCAAGGAGCGCGAGCAGCTAGAGGCCCGGGCTCGAGCAGCAGCCGAGAAGGGTCAGGTCGAAAAGGCCGAGGCGCTGGCTGAGAGCGCCGACACGATCGTCGCCGAGGTCAAGGAGCCCGCGAAGATCAAGGGTCAAAGCTACAAGTGGGAGGTCGAGATCACCGATATGGACGCATTCCTCAAGCACGCGGCCGGTGATATGTACCTGAAAAGCGTGCTCAAAGTGGATCAGGTTGCGCTCAACAAGATCGCGGCCAGCATCAATGACGTGAGCCTGATGATCCCGGGCGCCAAGGTGGGCAAGAAGATCGCAATATCGATGAGGAAATAGCATGGCACTCTCACTAACACGACGAGTAGGTGAGCGGATTATGATTGGCGAGGGGCGCGACGCTGTCGTTCTCACCGTCGTATCGGTTGATCGAGGCCGGGTAAAGCTAGATTTTGAAGCGCCCCGGCACGTCACGATCTTGCGGGAGGAACTCAAGGAGAGTATGGATGCTTCCAGATAGAGTACAGGACGTTTTTGATATGTGTGAAAAGGTGATCGGGGCAGACCCTCAGTCCCGGCGCCGGTCGACCACCGTGATTCGAGCGAGAAAATGCGCGTCTTACATACTGGTCCATCATCACAACTTCAGCCGCAAGGAGGTCTCGGAGATATACGGGATCGATCACTCGACAATCTGCAATCAGATCCTGAACTACAACCCCTTCAACCCGGACCTGTTGATGGTCCAGCAGCACGAGGAAGAGATGAAACGAGGAAAGGTACCCAATGCGGACGAGAAGCGCTGGCTCAAGCTGGTCGCAAAGGCTTACCCCGGGAGGGTCATACATCACCCAGTCGGGAGCACTGCCCGTCACCGAAAAATAGATGTCGGCAATTATTGGATTATCCCGATGATGAATTGGGACCATACCGCTCTGCACAATCAGGGCGCGACGTTCGGCTTCGATTCCCGCAAGGACTTCGAGAAGGCTTGCTTTGTCGACGTGCTGGAGCACCCGGAGATCATGGGCCACCCAGACGCGCCACCGCCTCACGTCATTGACGCGATCGCGGACTACCACCGATAACAATCATGGAGAAAAGAATGGAAGAGATTCACATAGCAGAAAAGGAAATTGCCAACTTAATAGTTGATGAGATCCTAAGTCTAAAACGGTCTAGCTCGATGTGGCTAAACACTACTATCTTGCTGGGCCGTGTAGACGGCATTCAGGTACATTTGCACGTCACCAGAGATGAGAACGAGTTCATGGACGACGACCCAAATGAGATCTATATCCAAAAGGTCCAAGCACCAGATCGCGTAAAGGGATTCGGCAAGGACCCCGGGCAGTTACACCGCAAAAATGCACCGGACACGTCGGTCGCCGCGGCGAACAAGGTTGACTCAAAGGGTGACGAGGAAAAGGTTTACGCCATCATTTGCCAGCACCCCAATGGAATCACAGCCAAGGAGTTGGGGCCTTTGATGGGCAAGGCCATGAGTAGTTTTTCTGGCAGGATCTCGGGTCTTATCGAAAAGCGCATGGTCAAGGATAGTGGTCGGCGCCGGGACGGATGCAGGGTGATCGTCGATGCAAGGTAGCTATATTGCGCTGTCGCCTGCAGAGAAAAGTAGGCTGATGGAAAAATCTCACCGGTTAATTGTGGCGGCGAGAAAAATTGAGATCTCAGACGAAGAGGCGGAGCACTCGCTGACAGTTACCGTGTATGGTTTTATGCAGGAGGTGCCGAAGCTAGAAGAGCTACGGTGTATGCTCGAGATGGATGGCGAGGTCCTTCTTGCGGCCGAAGACGTCTATTTCATTGAGGTCAGATTCGGGCTCTACATGGAGGCGGCAATCGGCGCCCTGACGAGAATACGCAATGGCGGTTGATATTGTTGTCTTCAAACAGGGAGGAGCGCTCTGGCCTGTCACTGAGATAGACAAGCAGTCTCTCAGGGCCGTGAAGACGCACCAGACTTTTAAGGTCAAGGCGGTCCAGCAATCAGCTCGATCAGTAGAGCACCACCAGCTTTACTGGGCGGGTCTGGTTAGGCTGATCGCGGACTACTGGGAGCCAGAGGCAGGATGCGTGACGCCCAACGAGGAGGGAATCGTTAACGCTTTTGCGAATCACTTGTGCCGGAATCTGGGAGAGGAATCCTCGGACGCAATACTTGGCGTCAAAGATGAGTTCATGGCTAAGGTTCGAAGGCAGCGCGCCGCGGAGCTCGGCACAACTCAAGAAGTGGAGCTCCAAAATATTCACGACTGGGTTAAGGGCGAGCTCAAGATGTACGATCTTTACCTAACCCCAGCAGGCTGGCAGAAGAGATTGCAATCAATCAACTTCAACGCCATGAGCCAAGAGGCATTCAATGAATTTTACAGGAATGCTTTTGATGTAGCGTGGCGGTTTATTTTATCACGGCAGTTTGATTCCGCGGAAGACGCAGAGCAGGCGGTCAACGAATTACTCGGAATGGGAAACTAGAATGGCGAAGGGTGTAAATAAATGGATCGGCATCGGTAACGTCTGCGCTGATCCTGAAACTAGATACTTACCGGACGGCGGCGCGGTCACGAACTTAACGATCGCGTGCAACGACTCTTACAAAAAGAAAGACAGCAGCGAGGTTGTGGATACCACCGAGTTTGTCCGTCTGGTTTTCTTTCGCAAATTGGCCGAGATTGCCGGGGAATATTTGAAGAAGGGCTCCAAGGTGTACGTTGAGGGCAAACTACAGACCCGGCAGTACGAGAAGGACGGGCAGAAGCATTACGCCAGCGAGATTGTTATTAACAATATGGAAATGCTCGACAACAAAAAGACCGAGTAAACGCCAAGTATTGTGTTGATGTTTGGTTGATTGTGTGCCAGTATCTTTGTTGTCAGCAACACGGAGTTCTGAAAATGAAAAGAATCGATCTTATAGAGTTGTGCAAAGAATACGCGATGAGCGAGAAATTTCTTATACACGACACCACCCGGGGCTTTGTCGGTAACTCGATGGTCTGGTGGGCAGTTAATCACCGCGGCTATACCTGCGACATTACGAGGGCTCACCGCTTCACTGAGGCGGAGGCGATCGCGACAGTCGATCGCGCAGACGATTTGATCGCGTACCCAGAGGATGACGTGATCGCGATTAAGGAATGTCATGTTACCGCAAAATCTTTACTGAAAAATTGCCGGGAACCAAAGGAGCCGGAACACCCAGTAGTGCAAGCCATTATGGATTTAAAAGTGGGCGAGAGGGTCTATTTCTCAATGGATGCTTTGCGAGGAATTAGCGATGAGTGATATGAAAGAAGCCTACAGCCTGTTGCCCCGCGAGAGTTTAATAGCGCGGTTAAATAATTATGATGCTGCAAAAACGTACCCCGCCGATCTGGTGGAGCACTTTATAACGTTGTATGAGATTCAGGCCAGTAGACATAGCATTGCCGATGCGATCAAGGCCATACGGGGGGGAGAGGTAATGAGTGATCAGCCAGAGCAAGTGCGGTTAGTCGAGCTTTTAAGGATACCGAGGAATGTGAGGGTTGGGTATGACACTGATCATTACGGGAATACTCACTATCATTCTGTGCCTATAGGTCAGTACGCCAATGCTGCGGCGGATCGAATCACGGAACTAGAGAACACCAACCGTCTTCTATGCCGCGACCTTGATGAAGCGCAGAGAACAATTGAGGTTTTACGGGGAGAATCCATTGAGTGATAGACCAAGGGTGATACACGCCTGCAAAACAACGATTGATCAAGATAATGGTTTCTCGATTGAATTCCGTGATTGGTGGCCGATAAAAATTCACGAGGCCGCCACAAGCTACACGCGCACAGACCTAGTGGATGAGAAAGACAAGCGCATCACCGCCCTAGAAGATGCGCTGCGGGAGGCGGCGTGTCCTAACGATGCGATCCTGATAGACGGCTTTCATTACTGCTGTGATGAGGGAGAACTTTTCTCAATACTAAATACTGACAAACTTCTTGGCCCCTGCGAATGGTGCAAGAACCGCACAGCCTTACTAGGGGATAGTATATGAACGCACTAGACCAAGCGATATGGGA
>Ga0222634_1000206_pt1 | contig 35394 bp, 30 predicted proteins | sample AntAcemetageno50_FD_179807 | JGI IMG/M metagenome (GOLD analysis project Ga0222634, IMG submission 179807) | Saline water microbial communities from Ace Lake, Antarctica - #50 | ecosystem: Environmental > Aquatic > Non-marine Saline and Alkaline > Saline | place: Antarctica: Ace Lake | collected... | reverse complement strand
CGGCCGGTCAAGTCGGGGTCACCCTCGCTGGCTTTATTTCGGCTGGTTTCGGCGCGGCAACAATTGCGCCGGAACTTGCGGTACCCATGCAGAACGTGGGATTAAGCGATGCTGCAGCAAACACGATTGCTTTCATCACAACTACCGTAGTGATCGCGTATATCTCTCTGGTGTTTGGTGAGCTGGTCCCCAAGCGGATTGCTTTGCAGCGGGTCGAACAGGTCGCCCTTTTCGTGGCCGGACCAATTGAGTTCACCGCCAAAGTAACCCGGCCGTTCATCGCAGCATTGAGCGCCTCCACGAATGTGGTGGTTCGACTTTTCGGAATTGACCCCAAGGCTGCCAAGGAACAAATGAGCGGTGAGGAGCTGCGAGATCTTGTCGCAGCCCACGAAGACCTTAGCGTTGAGGAACGCGAAATGATCGACGATATTTTTGCAGCTGGGGAAAGGGAATTGCGCGAAGTCATGATGCCGCGCACCGAGGTGTCTTTCCTGGACGCATCGCTTTCGGTTTCCAAGGCGATCCGGGTTATTTCCGACCAACCTCATTCGCGTTACCCCGTGATCCGCGGCAGCGCCGACGAAGTTGTTGGGTTCGTTCACATCCGTGACCTACTCGATCCTGACCTTGAAGACCCCTCGGTTCACGTGGGCAAACTTGCACGCGAAGTTATTAGTTTCCCCAGTAGCAAAGAAGTGCTGAGCACATTAAATGAAATGCGCCGGCTTCGCGCCCACTTAGCGATGGTCCAGGATGAATACGGTGGAACGGCTGGACTGGTCACAATGGAAGATCTCGTTGAGGAACTCATTGGTGACATCAAGGATGAGTACGACGAGGACGCACCCGCCCACGGGCCCAGCGCCCTGGGTGAAATCACCGTTGACGGTCTGCTGAACCGGGACGACTTTGAGGATCAAACCTCGATCGAACTCCCCGAAGGCCCATTTGAGACGATCGCTGGATTCATAATTTCCCAATTGGGCCAATTGCCTCAAATCGGCGACAAGGTCACATTGGGCAACCACGAATTTGAGGTAACCGAACTTGATGCCCGAAGGGTTTCGCGAGTGCGAGTTGTGACAGGTGAAACTGACAGTGATGCCATGGACAGTGAAGAATTGAGCAGTGAGGATCTGAATTCAAGTGACGATAAGTAATCAAAAGCCCAGAATTTTCTCGGGCATTCAACCCACCGCGGACTCGTTTCATATCGGTAATCTTCTGGGGGCGCTGCAGGAGTGGGTCAAGTTACAGGAGTCACATGATTCGTTCTTCTGCGTTGTGGATCAACATGCGATTACCGTCGACCACGACCCAGAACTACTGCGCAAGCGAACGCTCGTGTCCTTTGCCCAATTGCTGGCGATCGGCCTTGACCCTGAAAAGTGCACCGTGTTTGTTCAGAGCCAAGTCGCAGCACACAGTCAACTCGCTTGGGTACTCCAATGTCAGACAGGATTTGGGGAAGCAAGCCGAATGACCCAGTTCAAGGATAAAAGCTCAAAGGCGGGCAATGACCGTTCAACGGTAGGGCTCTTCACCTACCCGGTTTTGCAGGCAGCTGATATTTTGCTTTACCAGGCCAACGGTGTCCCGGTCGGTGAAGATCAGCGGCAGCATCTTGAACTCACCCGCGATTTAGCCCAGAGATTCAACTCCAAATTCGGTGATACTTTTGCCGTCCCCGAAGTTCTGGTGGTGAAGGAAACCAGCAGGATTGTCGACTTACAAGACCCAACTTCTAAGATGAGTAAGTCCAGCCCGAGTGGTTGTGTCTTCCTACTTGACGAAAACAAGGTAGCCGAGAAAAAGATCAAGAGCGCGGTAACAGACTCGGATGCATCGGTTGTTTTCAACGAAGTGACCAAGCCTGGTATTTCAAATCTTTTGACGTTACAAAAAGCGATCACGGGGAAGTCAATTGAGACCCTTGAGTCAGAGTATGAGGGTCGTGGATATGGAGATCTGAAAAAAGAAACCGCAGAGATTGTCCTTGGAGTCGTCGAACCGATCCGCTCACAAGTCAATGAATTACTCACAGACCCAGCCGAATTGGAATCTCTCATGAACAAGGGAGCCCAGAAGGCGCGCTCAGCAGCAGAACCAACACTCGCCGCTGTCTACGAAAAAATTGGTTTCCCGGCTAACCTTCAAGGCTGACTTTGCCTTTGTTGGTGAGTCGGTTTCGGTTCTTTCGAGTAGTGAAAGCTGACTTGACCCCAAATAGTATAAACGCGATTATTGCGGCGAAGAGCAACATCCAACCGATGGCCAGACCGTCAAGGTTTGAACCCGCAGTTACGGTGTTCGTTGGCGCAGCGGCAAGCACAGCGTCTGCAGGAGATTGCGTTTCGGTGGTTTGTGCAACCAACGCAGAGGACGCTGCCGCAGTAGTGTTTTGTCCCAAAACCCCGATCGGGGTGACCGTGTCCGCATTAGCAAATGCCCAACCCAGCAGTTTCTCCGCCGCGCTTGCGCTAGCTTCCTTGATTCCCATGAGTGAGACAACGTAGGTCGTTCCCTTGCGTTCTGCCGCTCCGATAAATGTCCGTCCAGCCTTTGTGGTGTAGCCGGTCTTCAGGCCGACTGTCCCTTTGAAGTTACCCAACAGCATTCGGTTTTGCGTATAGATGGTTTTGGATTTCTTTTTATTGGCGAACTCGTGCTTCTTGGTGGCGACCACCTCGCGGAGGTAGGGCAGGGTGAGCGCGGTACGACCGATAGTTGCAAGGTCATATGCGCTCGAGACCTGCCCCGGGGCGTCCAGCCCACTCGGATTTTTTGCCACGGTGTCCAGTGCGCCCAGCGAGTCGGCCAACTCGTTCATTTGTGCCAAAGTGCCCTTGATACTTCCGGCCCCTTGGGCGAGCGCCATGGCTGCGTCGTTGGCACTGGGGAGAAGCAGTGCATAGAAAAGATCGTTGGCGGTGTACTCGCGCCCACGGACCAAACCGACTTTGCTGCCGTAGGTGTTTACCGCACGCTTCTTTGCCTTAATCAAGGTTCCGGGGTCCATTTGTGGCATAAGGGTGAGGGCGGTCAGGGTTTTCAAAGTACTCGCCGGTGATCTCAGAATATGTGGACCTTTCGCGGCCAGGATCTCACCGGTGTCTGCATTGGCTACAACCCATGTTTTCGCAAAGACGTCGGGGAGCGGATCTGAACCTTGACCAAGATTGACGATCTTTCCCTTGCCGGTGAGTTGCTCTCCTCCGACAGGTGTCGCGCCCGGGGCCGCAACTGCAGGACCTGGGCCAAGTCCCAGCCCGAATGCTGCAATGAGGCCAATACAGCCTAAGCGGATCGGGCGCGTGTGAGATTGGTTTCGCATGACCGGACAATGCTAACCCCGACGCCATTGTTTGCGGCTAAGGCACCACGGCCGGTTGGCCGGCTCACTCTGTCCCCCTCTAGAGCGTGGGGACTACATTTGGACTGTATCCAATTCCGCGAAAGGAATATCGTGTCTACTTCTGCGCTCTCTGAAGCTCTTCCGGCTAGCACACCAACCCGTCTGCTGATCGGTGGCGAGTGGATCCAGACAGCCGCGGGACTCAACGTGATCAACCCAGCGTCCTATGGAACTCTTGCAACAATCGGCGATGCAGGTGTCACCGAGGGGATTCAAGCAGTTGACGCCGCGCATGAGGCATTCCAGACTTGGTCGCTCACCCCGGCTCGAGTCAGAGCGGAAATCCTGCGCAAAGCATTTGACATCATGGTCTCTGAAATTGACGACTGTGCTCGTCTCATCACGCTGGAAAACGGCAAAGCTTGGCGCGATGCAATGGGCGAGGCGCTCTACGCCGCAGAATTCTTCCGTTGGTTCTCCGAAGAAGCCGTACGTGTTGAAGGTGGTTTCCGTTATGCACCCAACCGTGACAAAACCATAATCACCGACCACAAGCCCATGGGTGTCGCCTACATGATCACTCCGTGGAATTTCCCAGCTGCCATGATCACCCGGAAACTTGGCCCAGCGCTGGCTGCCGGCTGTACGGCTGTGCTCAAGCCACCAGCCGAAACTCCGTTAACCGCACTGTGGATCGGTGAGATTCTTGAGCGTGCAGGTGCTCCTGCAGGTGTGGTCAATATCGTGACTACATCAAAATCAGGTGAAGTTTCCAGCGCAATTCTGGCCGACCCGAGGGTGGCGACTCTCTCGTTCACCGGATCCACCTACGTGGGCAAGTTGCTGTTGAAGCAAACCGCTGAGCGCGTTCTGCCGAGTTCAATGGAACTCGGTGGAAACGCCCCGTTCCTGATTCTTGAAGGCTCTAACGTGGATCATGCTGTGGAAGGTGCCATGGTCGCCAAAATGCGCAATGGTGGTTCCGCATGCACGGCCGCGAACCGGTTCTACGTCCACGAGTCAATCAGCACCGAGTTCGCTGACAAGTTCGAAGCGGCTTTGCGCGGACTCAAGATCGGTCCAGGAATGGACCCGATCAACGAACTAGGCGCAATGGTCAACGACAAAGAACGAGACAAGATTCTTGACCTGATTGGGCAAGCTGAAGACGAAGGCGGTCAGGTCACCCAAGCAGGTGAAGCCCCAGCCACAGGTGCCTTCGTTGCACCGCGCATTGTGCGCGGGGTTGAACACGGCTCGGTTTTGACCCGTAATGAAATTTTTGGTCCGGTTGCTCCGATTGTTTCCGTGGAAAGCACCGATGAAGCCGTCCGCATGGCCAATGACACCGAATACGGTTTGATCTCCTATGTTTTTGCCAAGGATAATGGTGAAGGAATCAAGATCGCCCGTCGAATGGAATCAGGCATGGTTGCGATCAACCGTGGTATTGCCTCAGACCCCGCCGCTCCATTCGGCGGCATGAAAGAGTCCGGCCTTGGTCGTGAGGGCGGGTTCGCTGGGATCCACGAATTCCTTGAGACCCAGTACTTCGCAGTTGACGTGTAATAAATCGCTACACGCGATTGAAAATTAGGGCTTGCTTCACTTCTTGAATTGCCTTGGTGACCTCGATACCGCGCGGGCACGCATCGGTGCAGTTGAAGGTGGTGCGGCAACGCCAGACGCCCTCTTTGTCATTGAGGACCTCAAGGCGGGCGGCGGAGCCGGCGTCACGACTGTCGAAAATAAAACGGTGCGCGGCAACAATCGCTGCTGGGCCGAAGTAGGCCTCGTCGGTCCAAAATACCGGGCAGGAAGTGGTGCATGCCGCACACAAAATGCACTTGGTGGTGTCGTCGAACCTCGCGCGGTCTTCAGCGGACTGAATACGTTCCTTGGTGGGCTCGTGGCCTTCTGGGATCAGGAACGGAAGAACTTGGCGGTACGCCGCGAAGAACGGTTCCATGTCAACTACGAGGTCTTTTTCCAGGGGGAGTCCCTTAATCGCTTCGACGGTGATGGGCTTTCTGATGTCGATATCTTTTACGAGAGTCTTGCAGGCAAGGCGATTGCGCCCGTTAATCCGCATTGCGTCTGACCCGCAAATCCCGTGCCCGCATGAGCGGCGGAAGGTAAGTGAACCGTCAAGCTCTGCCTTGATTTTTTCTAGAGCCGTCAGGACCCGGTCGGTGGGGTAGAGCGCAACCGTGTAGTCCTCCCAGTGGGGCTCCTCGTCGTAATCTGGCCGGTAACGGCGAATCCGAAACGTGACGTCGGTTGCAACGGGTGTTGGTGTGTCCGGCATAACTACAGGAGCCGTGTTTGTTGCTGGTTCAATCATGACGTCAGTTGACATTAGTACTTGCGCTCCATTGGTTGGTAGTTCGTGACAGAAACCGGCTTGTAGTCAAGGTGAACGTACTCGGTGCCCTGGGCGTCGGTCTTGCGACTGGCCATGGTGTGACGCATAAAGTTGACGTCGTCACGTGCGGGGTAGTCCTCGCGGGCGTGACCGCCACGGCTTTCCTTGCGCTCAAGTGCACTGACCACGAGTACTTCGGCGAGATCAAGCAGGAAACCAAGTTCAATGGCTTCAAGAAGATCGGTGTTGAAGCGGGTGCCCTTGTCTTGGATTGACACATTGGCATAACGCTCGCGCAAAACCTGGACGTCAATGAGTGCCTGCTTGAGGGTGACCTCGGTGCGGTACACCTGAGCATTCATGTCCATGGTCTCTTGTAGTTCCTTGCGCAGCGGTGCAACGCGCTCTCCGCCGGTGGAGGAACGCAGCTTCTCCACCATGGTGATTGTTTGGCTTTGTGAGTCAGCGGGGAGGTCAACGTGCTTGACCGAGTTCGCGTACTCTGCGGCAGCCTTACCCGCGCGCTTACCGAACACGTTGATGTCCAGCAGCGAGTTGGTGCCAAGACGGTTCGCTCCGTGGACCGACACACATGCGCATTCGCCGGCTGCGTAAAGACCGGGAACAACATGGTCGTTGTCGCGCAGGACTTCGGTTTCTACGTTGGTGGGAATACCACCCATGGCGTAGTGGGCGGTGGGGAACACGGGAACCAGTTCGGTGACCGGGTCAACCCCGAGATAGGTGCGGGAAAACTCCGTAATGTCAGGGAGTTTGGCTTCGATTTGTTCCTTGGGCAGGTGGGTGAGGTCGAGGTAAACGTAGTCCTTGTGGGGGCCAGCGCCGCGACCTTCGCGTACTTCTTGGACCATTGCACGGGCGACCATGTCCCGTGGTGCTAGGTCTTTAATCGTGGGTGCGACGCGTTCCATGAAACGTTCACCGGTTGCGTTGCGCAGGATTCCACCTTCACCGCGTGCGCCCTCGGTGAGCAGCACACCCAAACCGGCCAAACCTGTTGGGTGGAACTGGTAGAACTCCATGTCTTCGAGGGGGAGGCCCTTGCGCCAAATAATTCCCATACCGTCGCCCGTGAGCGTGTGGGCATTCGAGGTGGTCTTGAAGACTTTGCCGAAACCCCCGGTTGCAAAAATAATTGACTTTGCTTTAAACAGGTGGATTTCACCGGTTGCCAGTTCGTAGGCAACAACACCGGCGGCCACGGGCTCACCGGACTCTTCATTGAGAAGAACGTCTAGGACGTAGAACTCGTTGTAGAACTCAACACCCTCTTTGATGCAGTTCTGGTAAAGCGTCTGCAGGATCATGTGGCCGGTGCGGTCGGCCGCGTAGCATGCCCGACGAACAGCAGCTTCACCATGATTGCGCGTGTGACCACCGAAACGGCGCTGGTCAATGCGGCCTTCGGGGGTGCGGTTGAACGGTAAGCCCATTTTTTCCAAGTCAAGGACCGCGTCAATTGCTTCCTTGCACATGATCTCGGCTGCGTCTTGATCCACGAGGTAGTCGCCACCCTTGACAGTGTCGAATGTGTGCCACTCCCAGTTGTCTTCCTCGACGTTTGCCAGCGCAGCACACATGCCACCCTGCGCCGCACCGGTGTGTGACCGGGTTGGGTACAGCTTGGTCAGTACCGCGGTGCGAGCACGCGAACCTGATTCCAGGGCTGCGCGCATGCCAGCGCCACCAGCACCAACGATTATTACGTCGAATTCATGTGTCTGCATGGATTACTCCTTGGGAGGTAGTGCTTGCGGATCTAACTAGCCGATTGATGGATCAAAAGTGAAAATTACGAGGGTTCCTAGGGCAATAATGATGGCAGTTGAGACATACAGCAACATTTTGAGCCAGAACCGGGTTTGGTCCCGCTCTGCGTAATCGTTGATGATCGTCCGCATGCCGTTACCACCGTGCAGAAGTGCGAGCCAAAGCATGGAGAGATCCCAAACCTGCCAGAACGGGCTGGACCAACGGCCGGCAACAAATGCGAAGTTGATGCGCTGGACACCACCGTCGAGGATATTCATGATGAACAGGTGGCCCAGGACCAGGAAAACCAGGATCAGTCCGGAAATCCGCATGAAGAGCCAGCCATACAGCTCGAAGTTGCTGCGTTGCTTATTGCGGGAGCCCGTGCGTGGGGCTGCGAGTGGATTACTCATGTCGTGCTCCCAAAGAGTGCGTCAACTGTGTGGATCATCATTAAATAGGTTCCGGGGATCATGACCAACAGCCAAATCGCAGCGATCACCCAGGTCATTTGACGCTGATAGCGGGGGCCCTTTGACCAAAAGTCGATCAAAATAATCCGGATGCCATTGAAAGCGTGAAAGAGGACCGCGCCAACCAAACCGACTTCAAGGAGGTTCACGATCGGGGTCTTGTAGGTGGCAATGATTTCGTCGTAGGCGGCGGGGGATACCCGAACCAGGGCTGTGTCTAACACGTGCACGAACAGGAAGAAGAAGACCGAGACACCGGTAATGCGCTGCAAAACCCACGTCCACATGCCTTCGCCACCCCGATACAGGGTGCCAATTGGCGTTGCCCGAAGCGAGCGCCCCGGTGTACTTATTGCCACGTTGTGTCCCATCAGTCGATCCGCACTGGTACCTATATATGTGTCTCGGGTAAGAGTAGTCCTCCACGCTGCTTTCAGCCCAGCGGATCCTCACACTGGCACTGTGATCTTGCCCTCGCTCCCTCAGGGGTCAATGTCGAGCAAAAGTTCCAGGATTTCGCGGATCCGAGAGAGGTCCGCGGCGCCAACATTTCCAAGTGTCCCGTCAATCCGCGTAGTGGCAACGCTGCGCACGTGCTGGCATTGAGCCGCGGATTGAGCCGCGGATTGAGCCCGCAAACCGTTGCCCTCACCTGGCTCCACAGTAATCTCACTGGCCAGCTCACGAATAGTTGCCGAGAGGATTTCCAGCAAGGCTAGCGCCGATCTGCTCCTGTGCTAGCCGCCGAATCGCAACTCGAACGCTCGTTGATTGCATGCGACTAAGCATGCATAAATGCATGCACAGCGGCTGGAAGTCACTTAACCCTCATGAAAAGTGAGAATTCCTATGACTCGCCCTTGAGTATCCCAGCGATCGGCTGGAGATCTGGGAAGGCTGTGATCAGCGCTTCGACTGGAACGCACTTAGTTGAATCTAAGAGCTCAATACCTACGGGAATACCGTCAGAGTCCAGATCAACAAGAATTTCATCTGAAAAAGCAACCGTTGAGGCTACCGAAATATCTTGTGACTCTGGGAAATCCGAAACATAAAAATAAGAACAACCAAGTGAAGAGCTTGATGGCTTTCCGTCAGTGCCAGCGGTATCAATCACGATTCACTCCCTGTGTGTTGTGCCAAGCAACCGATTTCACTATAACTGTAGTCTCCATGTCGATCAAGCCTGGTTTGAGCAGAAAAACCTTGAGGAGCAATCCGTTTAGACCCGGGCCGATGTAAGTGATGGAATTCCCGGAACCATCTATCCGTGTCACATACTTCGCAAGGGCACTCTGGATGTCGCCCTCGCTGATCCCTCGCTCGATCATTCGATGTTCCGGATGACCGGAGATGACAAGTGGAATCACGACAGAAACCTGTGCATGGTGTTCACTAGTTGAAACTAGACCCGAATTACATACAATAAAAGAGACCAGTCTGTGGCTGTGGATAACAAGTCACTGCATGACAAAACGAGAGGGTCGTAGGCTGTCCCAATGCCACAGCAGCAGAACCCCAAACAGCGCAGCAGTGAATCAGGTTTTGAGATCAAGCAGGTCTATGACAGCAACGATCTTGCCGGCTTTGACGTAGCCACCGAACTGGCCGAGCCGGGCGAATTCCCTTATACGCGTGGCGTATACCCGAGCATGTATACGGGACGGCCGTGGACCATGCGGCAGTACGCAGGTTTTGGGACAGCTGCTGAATCCAATGAGCGTTACAAGCAACTCCTCGCTGCGGGCACGACCGGGCTTTCGGTTGCGTTTGATTTACCCACGCAAATGGGGATGGACTCCGACAGTGACCTGGCCCACGGCGAGGTGGGCAAGGTTGGGGTAGCGATTGACTCAATCGAGGACATGCGCACCTTGTTCAACGACATTCCCCTGGATCAAGTGTCGACTTCTATGACCATCAACTCACCGGCCGCAATTCTGCTCCTTATGTATCAGCTAGTCGCCGAGGAAAACGGGATTGATGCAAGTGCACTGAATGGAACAATCCAAAACGATATTTTGAAGGAGTACATCGCACGGGGTACGTATATTTACCCGCCCAAGGAGTCGATACGACTGATCACAGATATTTTTTCGTATTGCAAAACAGAGCTTCCGACCTGGAACACGATCTCGATCTCGGGGTACCACATGGCAGAAGCCGGTGCTAACCCCGCGCAAGAAATTGCGTTCACCCTGTCCAATGGGAAGGCGTACGTGCAGGCTGCGATTGATGCAGGCCTTGACGTCGACGACTTTGCTCCACGTCTTGCTTTCTTTTTCGTTTCGCGTACCAGTTTCTTAGAAGAGGTTGCAAAGTTCCGGGCAGCCCGTCGGATGTGGGCGCGAATCATGCGCGACGAATTTGGCGCGAAGAACCCTAAGTCGCACATGTTGCGCTTTCACACTCAAACGGCAGGCGTTCAACTCACCGCCCAGCAACCAGAAGTCAACCTAGTTCGCGTTGCAGTCCAAGGACTTGCAGCAGTGCTCGGTGGTACTCAGTCACTTCACACAAATTCTTTCGACGAAGCAATTGCCCTGCCAACAGAAAAGGCTGCACGGCTTGCCCTTCGCACCCAACAGGTGCTCGCCTACGAAACTGATGTCACCGCAACCGTTGACCCATTCGCTGGCTCCTATGTTGTTGAGAGTATGACCGACGAAGTTGAAGCACAAGCCCTTGAACTCATTGGGCAAGTGGAAGAGCGCGGAGGTGCCGTCGCCGCAATTGAGCAGGGTTTCCAAAAAATGGAGATTGAGAACACGGCATATGCGATCGCCCAGCAGATCGACTCGGGTGAACGGATCGTTGTCGGGGTGAATAAGTACACCGTCAACGAAGAAGACCATTACGAACCACTTCGAGTGAATCCGGCCATTGAAGCCGAACAGTGCGAACGATTGAAAGCACTGAGAGCGGGCCGTGACAATGACAAGGTTGCAGAACTCCTCGACCTCATCACCGAGACAGCCAAAGGCGACGGAAATCTGCTCTACCCCATGAAGGAAGCACTCAAAGCACGAGCGACGGTGGGGGAAGTCTCCGACGCGCTACGTGCAGTCTGGGGTAAGTACCAACCCCGAGATTTCTTTTAACCAAAATTAGTTGGTAGTCAGGTTCGCAGAAACCAAAAGATTCAACTCGGCGAACTCGACACCCTTGTCGCGAGAAATCTGTCGGGCGGTGCGCTGTGCAACTGCATTCGACACGGGAGCGGCAAATTCAACGGTGTACATACGCAACCCCAAACTGGTTCCCAATGTCAATCCTCTAGCAATATTCGGGCTCACGAACTTTGCACCTCGCACCGCGCCATTGAGGGTAGGCGAGACTCCACTGCGGTAGCGAACGATCAAAGACGACACCGACGCATTGGCAGAGACAGAACTAGTTCCGGTGGCTCCCGAGAGCACAACGATTGAGGATCGGAGCATCAGGCGGTTTGGCGCGCTGGGGTAGTTGGCGGTCACCGTACTTTCGACACCGCGTGCGCTCAGGTACTTGTTCACGGTGGCTGTTCGAGCCACAGCAAGTTTCTTCGATGCTGAGGTGCCACGCTTGTTCACAAAGGAAGTAATTGCACCGCTGACCTCCATGCCCTTGAGTGAATTGGCCATCCGGTTCAATCGGATTTTTGCTGTTTTGGTCAAAGCTGCTGACCTGGATTTGAAGACAATTAAGTTTCCAAGTTCAGCGGGAGCCTTCGCTGCAGGTGCACCAGGAGCCGTTGCTGCGCTCCCGGCAAGGGTGAAGCCCAAAGCCAGGCTGTTCACCGCACCGCCCTGACGAACCACATTGATTTGCAAGGTGTGTTCACCAGGAGGCAGTGCCGGCACGGCAAAGCTTGTGGTGAAGTCGTTGTCATAGGTCACAATTGCTGAGGCAACCCACGTTGGTTCAGAGAGTATGTAGACCCCCACGGTTGTTAGCCGTTGCAGGTTCTCACCCTGGAGTGAAATCACATTGCCCGGTGTGACTGTTTGGGACGTGGAGTTCAGCGCCCCGGATCCAGACACACCCCAGTCCGAGCCTGCGATAGTGAATCCACCCGGTGTCAGTCCTGCAGTGCGCAAGGTAACGGGAGAACCGTTTGAATCCACGACACTAAACGCACCGGGTGTGCTGACTTGATTTGTCAGCACGGGCGGCTCAGTGACCGTGATTTCGTCGGTAACCGGGGCTGCGGCGGACTCTGAACTGCTAGAAGAGGAGTCACCACCACCACTTGGTGCTGGTGGAGCAGGTGGAGTCGGAATTGCGTAGGTATAGCCCGAACTTAAAGTGGCGCTGCCAGCTGAAGTTGTGACAACCACGTTCACCGCGCCTGCACTACTGGCAGGTGTGGTTGCAGTAATCGAGTTCGCACTCGACGAGGTCACCGTGGCTGCAATCCCACCAAAAGTTACCGAAATTGGTGAACTCAGATTCCACCCACCGATCACAACAGAAGTGCCACCGGCAGTTGTTCCAGTTCCAGGGGAAATCGTGCTCACACCTGGCTCAGTTGTTGTCGGTGCTCGAAGTACGCCCGCTCCGCACACACTTGTCGTGCACGCGTCACCAATCCCGGTCGGAAATGTTGCTGCGGCTGCCTGGATTTGTGCAAGCACCTGAGCCGGAGTGTAAGAACGGGACACAGATTTGATCAGTGCAGCAACCCCCGCAACATGTGGTGCGGCCATGCTGGTTCCGTTGTACGAAGCGACAGTTGGTCCGACCGGCAGCGTTTCCCCGGTGTTCATGGTGGAGTAGATACCCGAACCCGGTGCTGCAATCTCAACAGTGGAACCATAATTCGAGTAGCTTGCACGAGCACCGGTTGACGTCAACGCAGCAACGGTGATGACCCCGTCGCAGTTTGCAGGGAAATAGTTGACGGCATTTGCATTTGAGTTTCCTGCGGACACGACTACAACACTTCCGGCGGTCACCGCGGCCGTTACTGCAGTTTGAATATCAGACGTGCAAGATCCATACCCGCCGAGTGACATATTGATTACGTCGGCTGGAGTTGCATTTGTTGCCACCCCACTCACGGTGCCACCACTCGCCCAGGTGATTGCTGCAATGAGATCAGCTGAGCTGCCTCCGTCAAAGCTGAGAACGCGAACTGGCTGAATTTTTGCAAGGGGGGCAACTCCAGATATGTACTGTCCGTTGTTGGTAACCCCCGCAATTGTCCCCGCGACGTGGGTGCCGTGCCAACTTGAGTTGCTGGAACGACACGGGTCAGTCGACACGTTTGTCCAGTCACCTGGATCAAGGGGATTGTTGTCCCATCCCACCGCGCCGTAGGTGCCAGTGTTGACGTAATCCCCGTCGGCGTCTGTGGCTCCGCTACGGCAGGTGGCCGACCCCGAGTCAACGAAGTCGTAACCAGCGACGTAATTGGCATCAAGATCCGGGTGAACGGTGGAGCCGGAATCAAGAACTGCGACAACCGTGCCATTACCTTGATTGGCGCTCCACACCCCGTTCATGTTTTCCTTGTTTGGGGCGATTCCCACCCCGTAGTTTCCGTACAAACCCCACAGATTTCCATTCGCCCATTCGGTGTCATTGGGGGGAGTCGCTGGGAAGTCGGTGCGAGTCACGCGCTGATTGCGGGTAACAGAGAGGACAGCTGGGTCGGCTTGGATCTCTTCCATGATTACTTGGGCGTCAGACTCGCTCACGCCTTGTGAAAGTTCAATGAGGGCGTTGCCAGAGCCCAGGTCTTGGGTTTGCGTGACACTCACTCCAGCAAGTGGCAAATCATCAGAAGCACTGGCAACTGTGGGCTCGACAGATTGATTACTTTTCAAAGTGACGATCAAATTTTCAACCGTCCCCGGAGTCGACGTTGGTTTGACTTGAACAACACTCAAAGTTTTTGCAAGGAAAGGTTCGGATTCGAGTCCAAGTTGGTTGCCCGCAGCTCCCGTTGCGGTGATCGAGTAATCCGTTCCCGGTTCTAGACCCGTAATCTCAACAGCACTTTCCGTTGCCGGTAGAACTTTTTCGATGTCACCGGGGGTAACACGTAATACGACGTGTGAAACGTCAGCCGGTGTTGGTGTGTCCCCGCCCCAGGTCCACGCAACTGTCAGTGAAGTTTGTGTGGCCGTGATCGCTGAAATTGCAGGGGAGAGTGGACAGGCTTCGGATTCGGTGTCATCGCATTGCGTCCATGCTTGTGAAGAGGAACCTGAATCTGCGTTCTCTGAATCCTGATTTGCACTCGCGGGAGCAGAGACTCCCGCGGACAGGAGCAGTACCGCTCCAATTGCAGCGACAAATCTGCGGGTCATAGCGCTCCTGTAGTTGAACTTACTCCCTTTACTTACCCCCTTTAAAGGTTAAGCCATCCTCGTTCTTGTGCTGAGACCGCCCAAAGGCCGGAGTCTCACTCCACTTCGATTCACAAAATTAGATTCATCCACATTTGGTAGCGTGCGGAGCTGGTAATGACTCGTAAAGCATGCTCATGACATTCTTCGACGGATCCCAGGACGAATTTGACCTTTGACACACAGTTCCCATGCCAAACGTGATTCGCGCGGACTTATTTGGAGATACTCCAAGTGCAGCTTTATCGACTAGTTGGAACTCACCGAAATGATTCAGCATTGGTAACACAATGGGTCTGCGTAGATTTTGATCGACACTATGACCTACCCAAGAGAACATTTTCGTGGGCAGAAATCGGTGGTGACAGATGATGGCACGAGTGTTCAAGGCGATGCCGTAATTGAGAACTCCAGGGAGCGGGGTTCCCTCTTTTGCACTATGAGTGCGAATATCTCTTTCTCGGATACAGATTTCACTGCCCACTGTGTTTCCAAAGCAGCAGGCATGATTCATTTTATTTGTACTGCTAATACAAGGGGTAGGAATATGTGGCACCTAATTCTTCTAGGCCTTGGGTAGAGGGCGATTGCCATTGGTGTATTGCGGAGGCAGGAATCTATGTGAACGAGATTGAAGAATCCCTGTCTGACCCAAGGACTTTGAACCCTCGTGTGACAGGCTCAGATGTTGCCGTGTCCGTGGGCATTCAAATTTTGCGACTAGCCTTTCGCGCACCAAGTACAGCCATGCCCGGTGATGGCGGAGTTATTGGCTGCACACCTCGGTTGGGGTGCCAATCTGGAAAGTAGTTCTTGGACAGAATTCCCAAGCATCACAACGGTCGGAGAACTTTAGGCAAGTTTGTTGCGACGACTGCGATAGAGCGCTAATGTCCAATAGCGGTCACGGGCCTTCGCCAACGGTGGCAAATTCAGGTCCTTCCTACGACAAAGGTGGAAATCAATATGAGGCTGACTCCTGAGCGAGACGATAAATTTGCATTTGGTTTGTGGACAATTGGGAACGTTGGACGAGATGCTTTTGGGGAAGCAACGCGGGAACCCATAGATCCGGCGTACTTCGTAAAGCGGCTTTCGGACATCGGAGCGTGGGGTGTTTCTTTCCATGACGATGATCTCATGACGGCTGAGGCGCCCGAAGCGGAACGACGAAAGGAATTGGAAAGGTTTAAAGGTGCTTTGGACGAGACTGGAATCGTGTGTTCAATGGCTACGACCAACCTCTTCTGGCATCCGGTTTTTAAGGACGGGGCTTTTACATCCAACGACAGAGATGTAAGACGGTATGCATTGCAGAAAACGATTCGAAATCTTGATATTGCTGCAGAATTAGGCGCTCCTACCTATGTGTTGTGGGGTGGGAGGGAAGGGGTTGAAACGCCCGCGAGCAAAGATCCCGGGACGGCCCTTGACAGGTATAAAGAGGCGCTCGACTTTTTGTGTAGTTACGTTGTGGAAAAGGGCTATGACATTAAATTTGCTTTAGAGCCGAAGCCCAACGAACCTCGCGGAGATGCCTTTTTGCCCACAATCGGCCACGCGCTGGGGTTTATCAACGAATTAGAACGCCCCGAGATGGTTGGCCTTAACCCAGAAGTGGCGCACGAAACTATGGCTGGCTTAAGTTTTTTCCAAGGTGTCGCGCAAGCATTATGGTCAAATAAGCTTTTTCATATTGACCTTAACGATCAAAAAATTGGCAGGTTTGACCAGGACCTCAGGTTTGGATCCGAGGGAATAAAAGACGACTTTATGCTCGTTCGGCTTCTGGAGGCATCGAGCTACAGCGGGCCAAAACATTTTGATGCACGTCCCTATCGCAATGTGCAAGGGGAAGGGATTTGGAAGTTTGCCGAAGGCTGCATGCGCAATTACCTCGTCATGGCAGATAAGGCGCAAGAGTTCAATGAAAGTAGCGCGGTACAGAACGCTATGGAGAAATCTAAAGTGATGGAGTTAGGGATTCCGACAGTAGGGTCCTTCAGCGAGAAGTCAGTTGCGGACCTTATGGACGCTGAATTCGATATTGGTGCCCTAGCCGATCAGGATTACGCGAATGATGAACTTGATCAACTTGTTATTGATCACATTTTAGGCGTTTTCGACAGGTAAGCATAAACCCGACGTTACTGAATCGTTACAACAAGATTCGTTATTCCGATGCATATTTTTGTGAAAGTTACCATAATTTGTGTTCTTGGAGTGACCAAGTATCGCTGGACGCAGGTGTAGCCCTGACTTCAGTGAGCATATTGAGAAAGGGGAGGTGCATGAGCCGACAACTCTTGGCGTTTAGCCAAGCCGATGGGCGTTCAGCGCAACTCAAGAAAAGTAAGAAGGGCGTAAGGTTCGCGGTCGCGCTTGGCGTAGCCGCGGGTTTGGTTCTAGCGGGGTGTAGTTCTTCGGACTCGGAGACGGCTGCCGGTGACGCAGACACAACAGCTGAGCAGGACGTGGATCCAAGCGAGGATAATCCGCTAAGAGGCAGCTCGGCCACCAACATGCAAGGGAAATCAATCACACTGGGCTACTCCCGTATTGGTGGATGGGGCCCCAGTGCAGCACCTGAAGCGATGTTCCCTGCATTCCAGTCTTATGCAAAGGACAACTACGGTTACGATGTCGATCTGACGTTCGCTGAGGCACCATTTGGAGAACTGTTCCAAAAGATTGCGCCAACGCTAGCTGCGGGCTCACAGGAGTTCAACATCATGATCGTGGACAGCCAGTGGTTGGGTGCCTTGGCCGAACCAGGTTGGATTGTTGCGGCTGACAAGATTTACGAGCTGAATCCCGAACTAGACATTGAGCCCTACTCCAGTCTGGTCGAGAGCACCTATCAGGTGTATCCAGATGGTTCAGGGCAGCGCTGGGGTTTCCCGCAGATGCCAGACACGCAAGGAGTGTTCTTGCGTCTTGACATGCTAGAAGATCCAGCCAACCAAACGGCCTTTGAGGCCGAATACGGTAAGCCATTGCCGACCACGTATGAAGAATACGAAAGCATCATGATGGACGACTTCCTAGAAGTTGTTGCATTCTTCAACGCGCAGGACAACGGCATGTTCGGGACAGCGCTTCAGTACAGCAAAGATTACGACTTCTTCTCCTGTGCTTACTACCCATTTGCCTACTCACGTGGCGGAGAGATTTGGGACCAAGACTCCAATCAAATTTGGGGAATTCTTAACTCTGATGTGAATGCTTCTGCCATGGAAGAGTTTGTCGGACTCAAGGAATACCAGGCACCTTCTTTCGCTACTCAAGGCATCGGCGAAGTTGTTGATCTCTTCACTTCGGGACAGGTCTTCTCAGGCTTCCAGTGGCTTGCCATTGGTTCAGCAATGATTTCTCCTGAGCTCGAAGGAAAAGTCCTCGCGATTCCATTGCCGAAGTTTGAGGGACCAGATGGTGAGCCAACCATTATTGGCGCCATGGGAGGACAGCCATGGGTTGTCAACTCATTCAACGATGACGACCACATGCGGGTTTCAATCGACTTCCTAAAGTGGTGGTACTTGCCCGAGACTCAAGACTCCTTCATTTTGGAGAATGGTGGACTCCCATGGAGTAAGGAAGGTCTTAACAATGAGACTTACCTAAACAGTGCTCCGTATGTCAAGCCTTTCAAGTACATGCTTGAAGAGGGTCGCTCACAGGACTTCTGGCACGTTCCTGAATATGCCCAGATGCTTGCTATTCAGCAAGAGGCTTGGAACGGATACGCAGCGGGAACGGTCTCGAGTGCAGCAGATGCGCTCGAGTACACGGCGGCAAAACAGCAGGAAGTCTTGTACAATTCCGGCCGTACGCAGGAGCCACCACCCGAGGGCACCGCTAGCTTGACCCTTCAGTAACGCAAGTGCTGAGCTAGTAAAGCAATGACAAGTGGTGGAGCCACACGGATCGTGTGGCTCCACCACTTACCTCGCCCTCGAAAGGACACTTCACAACATCATGAGTACGAGACCATCGATGGATAAAAAGCAAGCAGCAGTTTCTGCCACCTCTACAGCAGTTAAAAAGAAGCGCTTCTCTAGTCAATCCCTGTGGTCTGGTGGTCTGTTAGTCCCCGTTCTTGCCTTCTTTATTCTCATGAACGTTGTCCCAACAATCTGGATGTTGGGTTTGAGTTTCTACGATTACACATTGACCTCCGCTAAAGGTATGGAGTTCATTGGGTTTGATAATTACGAAAGATTGCTCAATGACGGCCCTATTCAGCTGGCCTTGTCACGTACCTTCCTCTTCATGATTCTCGCAGTCATCATTCAAACCGCGTTAGGCGCTCTCATAGGATTTCTTTTCTGGCGCAGTGATCGCATGCCAGGTCGTCGGCTCGCGCTCACCCTACTCTTCACTCCAATGGTGCTTGCACCACTTTCCAGTGGCCTTTTCTGGCGGTTATTGCTTGATCCAGTATTTGGTCTGGTTAACTACTTCCTCACTTCACTTGGGTTCGAGGCAATCAACTTTCTCACAAATCCCGATTGGGCGTTCCCAGCAGTGCTTCTCGTCGACACCTGGATGTGGACACCATTTATGGCGCTTATGACTCTCGCAGCGCTCGGATCAGTTCCAAAGGCAGAATTGGAGGCTGCCCAAGTGGACAACTTGTCACTTTGGCAACGCCTGATTCACGTGATAATTCCCTACGCCAAATTCATCATTATTTTAGGAATTCTCTTACGAACCATTGACGTATTCAAAACCATGGATTTGGTGTACCTCATGACAAACGGTGGCCCTGGCGACAGGACTGAACTCATTGCTGTTGGTCTCTACCGCCTGGCATTCCAGAGTTTCAACTTGGGCTACTCCTCTGCGCTCGCGGTATTGCTTCTCTTCATCGCCATCGCACTCACGTCCATTTATCTCTTTGTACTGAACATACGGGCTCGCAAGGAATTAAAGGAGCAATCATGACGTCTCAAACGGCTCAGGATTTGACCACAACTGCAGAGCCCGCCGCGCGAGCAGGCAAGGCGAGTGAACGAGAGCGCCGATGGACTCTGGCAGCGTTCTTCTCATGGGCGGTAGCCCTGTTGTTCTTTGCCCCCATTGCATGGATCGCTATGTCAGCATTTAAGACCAGCGAGCAAATCTTGTCTGTTCCACCGCTTTTCATCTTTCAACCTACCTTGGACAATTTTTCTGAGATGCTCCAAGATCCCAAAATTCCTAAGTTCTTCTTTAATAGTGTCTTGCTTTCGGTAGGTTCCGTTTCAATTGCTATTGCAGTCTCGTTCCTAGCTGCCTATTCATTTTCTCGTTTTAAGCCGCCGGGCACTGACTTTCTCATGTTCTTGCTACTCTCGACACGTTTTGTCCCCGCGGCTGCATTTGTGATTCCATTTTTCCAGCTTTTTGGAATTCTTAATTTCCGCAATACGTATGTGGGCCTGATTATCTTCTATGTAATGTTCAGTGTTCCGTTCTCTGTTTGGATTCTTAAGGGCTTTATCGACGGAGTGTCTCAGCGATTCGACGAAACGGGCTTAGTTAATGGTGCCTCGCGGGCCCATGTCATTTTCAGAGTGGTCTTACCTCAAGTTAAGCCGGGTCTCGTTGCCGCATTTGTTTTCAACATCATATTTGTGTGGAACGAATTCCTCTTTAATTTCCAGCTCGGTGGTACGGATACGAACTCCATTCCCGTAGCGCTGTTTACAAGTTTATATCAAGGAGGTGCAGTGAACTGGACCTATGTTTCGGCTTTGGGTACAGCCTATGTACTACCTTTAGCCGTTCTCATTTACTTTTTCCAAAAGTACCTGCTGGTCGGAATGACATTCGGTACCGTGAGAGGGGAAGTGTGATGTCGGTTCCACCCAATATTTCGCCACTGGTTGGTGTGGATGAACAGTTTAAAGCGCAGACTTCATTTGCGGAGCGGGCTCAAAATATTGTCATGGCCATGCTCATGATCAGCTTGGTCCTTACAGCCCAAGGATTCTCGCTGTTTTTCAGTCAAGTTGGCTTGGTCGCGCTTGCGTTATTTGTGCCCCTCCAGATTGCAGTGAGCAATGTGGATTCAAAATCAAACGCTCGTCAGACCATAAAGAAATCAATAATCATTCTCGCTATTGTTGCAGTGATATTTGTTTTTTCAATTTGGATAACACCAATTTTGGTAAGTCTAGGTCCGTGAAAAGGATACGTAAATCATGATAGAAGAACAATCCAACTGCATCCTTCAGCTCGAATCGGTTTCGAAAGCCTTTGGAAACACGAGTGTTTTGAGCGATGTGAATTTGACTGTGAACGCAGGTGACTTTTATGTGCTATCTGGGCAGCCTAGTTCCGGCAAGTCAGTGCTCCTGCGGCTTATCTTGGGTTTGGAGTCACCTGACACGGGCGCAGTTTTTTTGCGCGGTCAGGATGTAACAGACGACGGCCCAGAAAAACGGAACATCGGCTATGTCCCCCAATCATTTGCGTTGTTTCCGAACAAATCGGTACGAGAAAACATCACCTATCCACTCCGATTGGACAAAGCTAGTAAGGCGGTAATTGATGAAACCGTGACTAGAGTCTCCGACTTGTTAAAGATCACAGATCTCCTGGAAAAGAACCCGAATCAATTGAGTGGTGGTCAAAAGCAAAGGGTTGCCATTGCTCGTGGACTAGCCAAAGAAACTGACCTGTTTGTACTTGATGATCCGCTCGTGGGCCTCGACTTTAAACTCCGAGAGCGTCTGATTGACGACCTGAGAAAAACGCGCGCGGCGCTCGGCGTTACTTTCGTTTATTCAACCTCTGATTCCCTTGAGGCACTTTTGCTTGCCAGCCGGGTAGGGGTTCTCTCCCACGGGACGATTATGGAAGAAGGGGAATTGTCCGACATCTACGACGAACCGCAGACAACAGCGTCCATGGCAACTTTGGGTTTTCCAGCGGTGAATTTTGTCGAAGGACGGCTGAATAAGACGGGCGAAGGATCGGTGGTGGACTGCGCGCTCGGGGAATTTCGTGTGATGGAAACAGATTACGAAGGTCAAGTTGTGCTGGGAGTGCGGCCTGAGCACATAGATATTACTAGGGTTGAAGGTGGCACTGGGTTTCAAGCAAGAGTGCTCTTCACAGAGGATGTCGGTGGCTCTGAGATCGTCTATGTGGAGAGTAATGGTGTTCCCTTAGTCCTGGTACTCGGGGCGAGCAATCCGCTCCTGGCTGAGGTGCGATCAGGGGCGTTTATGGCAAGTATTCGCCCTGAAAACGTAGTGGTGTTTAATCCGGATTCCTTCCAACGCATAACTCATGGAAAGGACCTCGTCAATGTCTGACGTGGAAATCATTGATCTCTCAAAAGACTTCGGCAACTTTACTGCCGTGGAGAGTGCTAACACCGTTTTCAAGGAAGGGACCGTAACGGTTTTGCTTGGACCTTCTGGTTGCGGGAAAACAACTCTCATGCGAATGATCGTTGGTTTAGAGAAACCTACTGCGGGTCAAGTTCTTATTGGCGGTCAAGATGTAACGAAACTGGCAACGTCTAAACGTAGAATCGGCATGGTATTTCAATATCCCGTCATCTATCGAGGTACAAGCGTGGCCCGAAACCTAGAACTACCACTTATCGCGGACAAGATTTCGAAGGCTGAGCGAAAGAAGCGTATTGATGAAGTTGCTGAAATCGTCGGAATCACCGATCTGTTAGCCACAAACGTAGATAAATTAGACAATGCGGGTCGCCAGAAAATCGCAGTGGCGCGTGAAGTTGCTCGAAAACCAGAAGTGCTTCTCTTCGATGAACCGATAACGAACGTGGATCTAACCTCAAAACTTGAATTGAAGCGTGCGCTAAAGAATGTTTTCCAAGAATTGCGCCAGACAATTATTTACGTCACGCATGACCAAACTGAGGCCATGAGCCTAGCAGACAAAATCGCACTTATGAATGAAGGAAGAATCGTTCAGTTGGCACCCCCCAGCGTTCTTTACAATCAACCCGCAGATGTTTTTGCAGGTTGGTTTTTGGGAAACCCCGGTATGAACTTTTTAAAGAACAGTATTTCGATCAGCCAAGGAATACTTAGTAGCCCATTTTTGGCGTCGCCCCTAAGCATCGATGGAGACAGTACAGGAGCGGAAGTTCTTGGAATCCGGCCCGAGTTCATTGGGGCTTCAGTCGAACAGAGGCCCGATACCATCGAGGCATCTGTCACGAGTAAATCGATCACCATTGGCGGGCAAGCCCTCCTTGAACTCGAGTTGGAGGGGCAGAGTTTCAAGGCTGTTATTGATCATGGGTCAGGCAAGAAAATGAAGGATAGGGCTTGGATATCACTTCCGCCATCAAAGTTGTTCTTATTTGACTCCAGCGGTCGAGCCATCCCGGTCATTCTTTCCTGAAAGTAGGTGCCACGTGAACATATCTCTTGCTATTGGTTGTGACGAAGCGGGTGTTGGATTGCGGGATTTCCTTAAAGAGAAGTTGGACGGTGATCCCCGGCTCACAAAGGTTGTTGACTTTGGTGTTCCAACCAGTGAGGACCACAAACCTTACCCGCTCGTCGGATTTGACCTGGCTCAACATGTGCGCGATGGTGTGTATCAAAGGGGACTGCTCATTTGCGGTACGGGGATTGGAATGGCAATTTCTGCAAATAAGGTGCCGGGTGTGCGGGCGACGACAGCTCATGACATTTACAGTGTGGAGCGATCAGTTCTCAGTAACAACTGTCAAGTGCTCACTTTGGGCGCGAGAGTGCTTGCACCCGAACTTGCCTGGGCATTAGTCAATCGTTGGCTGGATCTTGAATTCGACACAACTTCAGCATCAGCGGAGAAAGTACAAATAATCACTGATTACGAAGCTGGTGAGGGCAATAATGGTTGATTCGAGAAGACTCGTTGGCTTGACCGGCTGCATATTAGCCGACGAAGGCGTCGAAGATCTTGAGTATTACGTGACTCTCATGAGGCTGCAGGAAGAGGGAGTAAGTGTTGTCACATCCTCGATCAATGGTGAAAAATTCAAGGGCAAAAACGGACTCTGGATCGATCCGGACACCAACATCTCTGAAGTTGAAGGGAAAATCTTTGATTTGCTTGTCTTGCCAGGGGGCTGGTCTCCGGACAAAATGCGACGATCGCCAGCAGTCTTGGAACTTATTCGGAAGAATCATGAGGCAGGAAGCATTTTGGCGGCGATTTGTCATGGCCCCTGGCTCCTGTCATCTGCGGGGTTAGTGGCTGGAAGGAAAGCAACAGGGTCCCTAGGCATTAAAGACGACATGGAAAACGCTGGCGCAACCTGGACTGACGTAGGTGCATTCACTGAGGGGCAATTCGTCTGGGGGAGAGTAGTTGCCGACATTCCTGCATTCTGCGCTGAGCTTGTTAACTCCCTACTTGAGTTGGTTTCAAGCCGCAACCGTGCATGATTCTCAGGATCAGCGACCTAGGAACAATCAGAGATCTGCAACGCTGCGGGCAATTGACTGAAGGATCAATGCGATTGAAGTTGCGCCAGCGTCTTGGTAGCCGACTGCCCGCTCACCAAGGCGACTCGCCCTACCTTTTTGGGGAACAAGATTTCGAGTGTCTTGAGCCGCTTGCAAAGCGGTGTCACCAGCGTTAGCAAGAGCTTGAGGTAACGGAGTCTCCTCTTCGCATGAAATTCTCATAGACTCGACAGCCGGGTAGAATGCATCGAGCAGAGTCTTGTCGCCAAGTTCGGCTCCGCCCAATTCCTGTATCGCGTCAAACATTCCCTGATAGATCTCTAACCAATCAGAAACATTGTTGAGTGAGGATTTTCCTTCACATACTTCCGCCGCCGCGGAAAAAGCGGTTTCATAAAGGGGTCCGATAGTTGCGCCCACCTCTACGGCATAAGCCTCGGCGGCGCCACGAAACACCGCAGATGGGGAGTAACTTCCCGTTAAGTCATCCAGTGATCGTCGAACTGCCCTCATACCAATTGTCATACTTACGCCGTGATCGCCATCACCAACTTCACCATCGAGGTCACACAAGAAATCCTTCTCTGCTTCGATATCGATAGCAACCTGATTAAGAATGGTGGCCAAGACAATTCCATCAATGTTCATAATTAATTTCCTTCGCCTCTGTGCTTTTTAAACATGCACGTATTCACGGGGGTGTTCAAGAGAGCTTCCATCTCATGATCTAGCCTGGTCATGCTGATGGAGGCACCCGCCATTTCTAAGGCAGTTACAAATTCACCAACTGCCTTATGCGCAATCGTGATGCCGTGAGAGTCGCAGAGTTCCTTGACCTTGCGATAAACAACATAGAGTTCCTCAGCGGGAGTTCCACCAAGGCCATTTACAGAGAGAGCAACTCTCTGATTTCGGTAATCAAGATCCTCAGTTAACTGTTCGAACATGTCTTCGATGACTTCGTCAACGGGGGCGATTTTCTGCCGCTTCATGCCAGGCTCTCCATGAATGCCAAGCCCAACTTCGATTTCATCGTCTTGAAGGGCGAAAGTGGCTCGACCATTTGCCGGCACAATACATGAGGTGAGTCCCACCCCGATCGTTCTCGTATTGGCGTTAGCCCTTTGAGCGACCTGGGTCACTTCATCTAATGAAGCAAGGCTTTCAGCCTTGGCGCCCGCAATTTGGTAAACCCACAACATACCGCCAATTCCTCTTCGGCGATCAGCTTCGGAAGCGGCCGCTGAAGCCACGTCATCATTCATTACAACGGTCTCAACGTGGTGGCCCATTGAACGCAAGGTGTCTTGAGCGCGATCAAAGTTAAGGCAATCTCCAGCGTAGTTGCCGTAAATGAAAATAACACCGGCCCCTGAATCGCATGCTTGAGCAGCCTCAATAATTGGTTTTGCAGGTGGCGAGGCGAACACGTTGCCGAATGCGGCTGCGTCAGCCATACCGGAACCTACGTAACCAGCAAATGCGGGTAGGTGACCTGAGCCACCGCCCACGACAATCCCGACTTTATTTGGGATTGGGCTCGCCAGTCGAGCGATCGACCTGCGCCCCACACGCTTTACGATGTCATCGTTAGCCGAGATAAACCCATCGACCATTTCTTCGACCATGTCGAAAGGGTCATTAATCAGTTTTTTCACATTTACTCCTCAAAATCTGAGTTCACTCTCGGTTGCTGCATTGATAGCCGCTGTGAGTCAAGTTACCTTTGGGGGCATTAATTTCAACTCTCATGTAACATACTGGACAGCGTGCAATTATGCGATAAATTTGTTAAATTAAACCACATCAGAGCAATTTAAATCACATTAGGTCAAGAGGGTATATGTTCAATGTGCGACCGATGAGGGTCACGTTCGTCATAGGGGCGATTTCCATGGTTTCTGTTATTGGGGGGTGTTCGTCGCAGGAGGACTCGGCTAGTGAGACTCCTTCCAGTGAGCAGGGCACCGTTTCCACAAATTGGACGAGTGCGGATCAAGTCATTGTGGAAGTGAATGCGGCAGGGTTTGATTGTGAAATTGATGAAACAGACGTTTTGAAACAAGTGATAACCGAATATCCGGCCACGAAAGAACCAATAGGAGGTTCCATCATCACCTGTGATGGATTTCAAGTAATGCTCATTGATAGTCCCGACACTTACCTCGCCGACTTGAGGCTTGCATGCACGGATGTGACCACAGCGGAGTTGGAATCAGAGGCATTGGATGCATCAATTCTTGCGGGCAACAATTACTTGATTACAGGTCGTGAGACGAATTCCGCTTTTCCGACCGAATCACTGGCTCAAGAATTGCAATCAACTTTTGGAGGACGACTACTGAGCCTTAGGGAATACTACTCTGATTTATGTGAAGGGATTCCTGCAGCGACCGCTGAGCCTGATGCGTAATTAGTAGCGGTCAAGCTCAGCGGTTGAAAATGCGTTACTGAGATGAGAATGCAGCGTCAAATGCCACTTCGGCAGGTGAAATCTCGGCCAGCTTGCGCACGAAGGCAAGCGCATCCGGTGCGCCGGTAAGCCGGTCCATTCCTGCGTCTTCCCATTCCACCGACATCGAATACTTGAAATTGATAAAATTTAACATCCGAAAGATATCTTCCCAAGGGACATCTCCATGACCGGTTGTCACAAAATCCCATCCGCGACGGGGATCGGCCCACGGTAAGTGTGAACCTAGACGGCCATTCCGTCCATCAAGTTTGCGCTTGGATTCTTTCAAATGAACGTGATAGACACGATCTTTAAATTCAAGCAGGAATCCAACCGGGTCTAAGTCCTGCCACATGAAATGGCTTGGATCAAAGTTGAGGCCGAAGCCTTCTCTGTTCCCGATTGCAGAGAGCGCCCGCTTGGTAGTCCAATAGTCGTAGGCAATTTCACTTGGATGAACTTCATGGGCGAATTTAACTCCCACTTCGTCGAAGACGTCGATGATCGGATTCCACCTGTCGGCGAAATCTTGATAGCCCCTGTCAATCATTGCCGCTGGTACAGGCGGAAACATGGCCACTGTGTGCCAAATTGACGAGCCGGTAAAACCGACAACAACTGGAACCCCCATGAGAGCCGCTGCTCGAGCAGTATCTTTCATTTCTTGTGCTGCCCGTTGGCGTACACCTTCGGGATCGCCGTCTTGCCAAATCCTGTCGGGCAAGATCCCTCTGTGACGTTCATCAATCGGGTTGTCGCAAACAGCCTGGCCCACCAGGTGGTTAGCTAGGGCCCACGTTTTAAGGCCATAGCGATTTAAGATTTCCTTCCGGCCAGCAACATAATCTGGCTCGTTGAGGGCTCGTGAGACGTCAAAGTGGTCTCCCCAGCAGGCAATTTCAAGGCCGTCATAACCCCACTCACTGGCCAATTTGCAAACTGTTTCAAATGGTAGATCTGCCCACTGTGCGGTTAGCAGTGCAATATTTCGAGCCATGTCAGACTTTCCTTTCAACTCTGGTTAATCGGGATTCATCCTGGGCGCTTCGCACAACGGCATCAAGAACCCGTTGCACGTATAGACCGTCATCAAAACTCGGTGCTGGATCTCGATCCAGTGCGATGTCTGTGAGAAAGTCATAAACCTCATGCGTGAAAGAGTGCTCGTATCCGATAACGTGACCGGGCGGCCACCAAGCCGACATGTAGGGGTGGGTGTCGTTCTCAGTAATGAGGATTCGCCGGAAACCTGCCTCTGATGCAGGTAACTCGTGATCGTGAAAATGCAGCACATTCATGTCTTCGAAATCAAATTTGATCGATCCTTTTGAGCCATAAATTTCAAACCCGAAGTCGTTCTTACTCCCGGAGGCAAACCGAGTTGCTTCAAAAGTGCCCAAGGCCTCGTTTTCAAAAGTAGCGTTGAAGATTGCGGCATCGTCGACTGTGACTTTACCGCGATTTGCGCCCGAGTCGTTACGCGTCGCGGAGAGCCCTGAACTCTCAGAAGGGAGGGGACGATCGTGGATGAAGGTTTTCAGGATTCCCGAAACAGACTCAATTCGAGATCCCGTCACATAGTGAGCGAGGTCAATAATGTGTGATCCGATATCCCCGAGGGAACCCAGTCCAGCAACATCTTTTTGGAGGCGCCATACCAGTGGGAAATCAGGGTCCACGATCCAATCTTGGAGGTAGCGTGAGCGAATGTGATAGATCTGGCCAAGGCGACCATCGTTAACCAAGGACTTTGCAAATGTAACTGCGGGCACGCGACGGTAATTGAAGCCAACCATTGACTTGACCCCTTTGGCTGCTGCATTTTGAGCAGCCTGGGCCATGGCTTCCGCCTCCTCTACAGTGTTCGCCAGCGGCTTCTCACAGAGAACATGTTTCCCTGCGGCAAGTGCTGCAATAGCTATTTCACTGTGTGAAGAGCCGGGGGTACAGATATCTACGATGGAAATATCATCACGTTTGAGAATTTCTCGCCAGTCTGTACTGCTCTCGATCCAGCCATGCCGTTGGCCCGATTCACGTGTGGACTCTGGGTCTCGACCGACAATAACTTGCATTACAGGATCCAACTCAGGGCCAAAAGCGGGACCAACGGTTCTCCAGGCTTGTGAATGTGCGGCTCCCATAAACGAGTGTCCGATCATGGCCACACCTATAGGTTTCGAATGTGCGCGTGGCAAAATCTCTCCTCTCACATGACGGCAGACAATTCCACCGATTGGCCGCCAAAGTCCGCTTCCACTCTATCGCCATCGGTGGTAAATTGGCACAGATTTAAATAATCGATCAGGAGGTCGACCGTAAAGTTGCAATTAGAAGCGAATGGGAAAGGTTATCGATGAAGGTCGCATGTGTGGGTGTCCATATTCTCGACATTTTGGGACGTCCTGTTGTTGAAGTCCCACAAGGTCAAGGGATTGCACTGATTGACGAAATACGGATAACAGTTGCGGGGACCGCTGGAGGCACCGCAGTTGATATTGCAAAATTGGGGGCCGAGGTGACGTGCATTGGTGCGTTGGGCACTGATGAAATCGCGCACATTGTCAGGGGGATGTTGCGGCGTTTTGGTATTGACGAGTCAAGTTTGAAGGCAAAGGAAGGGGTGCAAACATCCGCCACGATGCTCCCGATCCGACCGAACGGCGAAAGACCAGGGCTTCACGTTATGGGCGCCAATGCTGTTTTTTCGGTGCAAGATGTGGACTTGGCTTCGCTCTCAAGTTTTGATGCGGTTCACGTGGGCGGTACTTACCTGATGCCTTCATTTGATGGAAGCGGTGCGGCAACTGTGCTTGAACACGCTCAGGCCGGGGGCGCTCTGACCACAATGGACGTCTTGGGCACCTCACAGCAGGACATGATGGCTGTTCTGAAACCATGTCTACCCTTTCTAGATTTCTTTATGCCCAATATTGAAGAGGCCCAAATGATCACGGGACTTACCAATGCAGACGAAATGGGTCAACTTTTCATTGATGAGGGGGTCGGAACGGTGATTCTCAAGATGGGGGAATTAGGTTCCAGGATTTATTCTGAGGCAGTTGGACGTGAGACTATTCCTGCTTATTCTGTCAATGTTGTGGATACGACAGGCTGCGGAGACGCCTATAACGCTGGGTTGATTTATGGCATGTGTTCAGGATTAGGCATTATCGAATCTGCCAAACTCGGATCTGGCTGCGGAAGCCTTGTAGCAACTGGGCTGGGATCAGACGCAGGGATCATTGATTACAACCAAGTTCGTGAGTTCATGGAAAACACACCAATTGGCTATACCGAAACATGAGCGACGCCACCTCCGAATCAATGACGCTAGCAGGGCAAGAACTTGCGCATGATTCGCACGCCCAATACTGGGTCGGAACGAGCTGGAAAATGAACAAAACAATCTCAGAGTCCATTTCGTATCTGGAAAATCTAGATCTATCAAACGTCTGCTCAGCCATATCTCCTTTCATCCTGCCACCAACCACAGCCTTGCAGAGTCTGGCGATCCATCCGCGGCGAAGTTCGAGGATCGTTCTCGGAGCACAGAACGCAGAATGGCGTGCGGAAGGTGCGGTCACAGGTGAAGTGTCAATGCGAATGGTCCAAGATGCAGGTGCTCAAATTGTAGAAATCGGTCATTCAGAACGGCGTGATTATTTTGGTGAGACTGATCTAGATGTGTGCTTGAAAGTCAGCTCCGCCGTGGACAATGGATTGATCCCACTTATTTGTGTCGGTGAATCTCAAGAAACCCGAAGCGGCGGGAAACATGTAGCTTATGTGCGGAATCAAGTTGAGCAGGCCTTGTCGCGAGTAGAACACCAATCGTTGGAAAGGGTGTTAGTTGCTTATGAGCCTGTCTGGGCAATCGGTGAATCAGGTAGAAGGCCCGCCATTCACGAAATCGAGGAAGTGTTGGAGGAGATCAGTTCCTATTTGAGTTCCCTACCAGTTGACTCAAAAGTTCAATTGCTGTACGGCGGTAGCGTCGATGCTGACAATGCCGCACAGTTATTGAGTATTGAATCTGTCAAGGGCTTGTTTATTGGCCGTTCGGCGTGGCATCCCGATGGGTTCATGCGAATCTTGGAACTCAGTTCACAATTTGTCGAAGAGCAGATTTCAAAGGAAGAGAATGAACGGGTCTCGTTTCCAAAGCACAGTAAAGCCTTGAGCATCTGAACGTGCGTCCAAAGAAGAGTGAAACAAGACGGTCTTTGATTGCGGACCGGATTTCCGCGTCGGGCTCTTGTACGGCCACTGAACTTGCCGACGAATTCAAAGTCTCGATCATGACGATTCATCGAGACTTGGATGAATTACAGCGTCGTGGGATAGTCCGCAAATTTCACGGAGGTGCAACGACTCAACCCTCAAGTATTTTTGAATCTCGAATGTCTGTTCGCCTGGCTGTTGAACCAGCCAAGAAGATTGCAATCGCAAATTATGCTCTGAACTTCGTGCAGTCAGGAATGTCCATTGTTCTCGATGACTCAACGTCAGCCATGCAGATGATTCCGGGTTTGGCGGAGCGATCACCACTGCACGTTTCAACCACGTTTCTTGCAGGATTGGGTCGCTTATCTGAACTTCAAAACACCTCTGACATCTGTGTAATCGCCATTGGTGGACGTTACGACACGTCGCATGACTCATTTGTGGGAATACAGACGATTGACCAAATTTCTAGTATGCGTTGGGACGCATGCTTCATGTCAACATCATCGGTTAACGGTCATGCGATCTATCATCAAGAGGATCACATAGTTGGGGTGAAGAGAGCCATGATGGATGCATCGACAAAAAATTACTTGCTTGTAGACAATTCAAAAATCGACAAAGTTGCGCTACACAAACTTGCAGATCTGAACGAATTTGAACTAGTGATCACAGACGACAGTGCTAACCCAAAGGTATTGGACGAGTGGGCCCAACGGGGAGTGAAATTCGAAGTGGTAACAGTAAGCAAGAATGTGATTTGAGTTCGGCACGTCTCTGCCGGTTACTCAAGTATCGAATTGAACAGATCATGTGTCTGGTACAACAGAACTAATTCGTATTGCGCGACCATTAATTGCCAGTGCTTTCTGAAGCACGTAACCATTTCAGCTCTGCGGAGAAAACTAATCTCGCCAGCAAGTCGCCTCGCGGTTGCCAACATTGTTGAACCAAAAGGATCAATGGGTTGCCTGCTCCAAATTTGTCAGTAATCAACCGTCAAATGGGTATGCGTCCGAAGCCTAAGCTGAAGTGTCGTGGCAGGCAATCGCAGGTTGACCCAAAATCAATCTCCTCAGTTTTGGGCTTTCAACGGGTTCGAAGAATAACAAATTGAAAGCGACCTTCAACAAAATAGGTTTTGCTGTACATGAATGGTCGACCGACGTGATCGAAATGCACTTGGTCGAGCAACAGGAACAATCCTTGATCGGGCTGTTGACTGCCCCAGGCAATGTCATGGGAGGAGACAGCGTGTAACTCTGCGACAGCGCGTGCTGGGTGAATACCGAGGGTGTCAAAGACTCCAAAAACCGACTCTTGACCCATTTGTTCGATTGTGAGTTCGGTTAAGCCGGAGGTGGGAATGACGTCGTAGGAGTACGCAACGACATCGCCGTCGGCAAATATTGCACGCTGTAGTTCAAGAATTTCTTCGCCGTCGTTGAGGTCCAGCCGTGTCCGTTCATGGTCTGAGGCTGGGCGAACCTCACGTTTATGGCGCTCCATGGAAGGGGTGAAGCCCATTTCGCGAATCGTCTCGGTAATCGAACGTAATTCTTGAATACCGGCCTTTATCCCAGTTCCAAAATCACACACGAAGGTGCCCGAACCGTGGCGAACATCGACCAAGCCTTGTGATTCCAGTAGTTTCACGGCCGTGCGAACCGTCACCCGTGAAACCGCGTATTCCTGTGCAATTTGGGTCTCACTCGGCATCCGGGCCCCAGGGGTGAACTCACCCTGCATGATTCGCGAACGCAAATGCTGTGCGACCTGACGTCCCAGGCTGCTCCCTCCGTGACGGGAGTTAATCGCCTGCCGCGGTGAGTCGGGCATTGCCATCTGAGTCACGGCGAAATCATCTCTCATGTAGGCAGGGACAATTGCACTGGATCTCAATTTGGTCTCGAAAGTGGGCGATATCGCCGTTTGGGTTGACACTGGGATCCGGAAAACCTACTTTATAGAAGTTGTAGGACGACTTACGTCATAGGAGTTATTGGTGCCTGAAATTCAAGCAGTTCGCTGGGACGAGAACACGTTGATCCTGTTAGATCAAACGTTGCTTCCTGGCCAAGAGGTCGATTTTGTGGCCGACAATGTGGACCGCGTAGTAGACGCGGTTTTCCGGTTGGTTGTACGAGGCGCCCCGGCGTTGGGAGCTGTTGGTGGCTACGGCGTTGTCGTCGCCATGGACCAAGGCAAGCGAGAGGGATGGAGCACAGAGCAACTCCAAGCGCAGATTCAGCGCGTTCGCGATGCACGCCCAACCGCGGTCAACTTGGCGTGGGGTGTGGACCGAGTCCGCCCACTTGTTGACCAGGGTCGTAATGCAGTACTCGCTGAAGCGGAGCAGATTGTTCGCGAAGACACTGCAGCCAATAAGCGACTATCCGAACTTGGTGCTGATTGGATTCTTGCAAAAACTGGTAAATCAACGCTTCGGGTACTGACCCATTGCAATACCGGCGCACTCGCCACCACCGCTTGGGGTACCGCACTGGGTGTAATCCGGGAACTGCACCAACGCGGTGCCCTAGAACTTGTCTACGCTGACGAAACTCGGCCATTGCTTCAAGGTGCGCGCCTCACCGCCTGGGAGTTGGAGCGCGAAGGAATTGATTACTTTGTCCAGGCCGATGGTGCCGCAGCCTCAACAATTTTGCGCGGAATGGTGGACTTTGCGATCATCGGGGCAGACCGGATCGCAAAAAATGGTGATTCGGCTAACAAGATCGGATCGGTTGGCGTGGCACTTGCCTGCCATGCCGCCGGAATTCCATTCATGGTTGCCGCTCCGTCCTCGACAGTGGATTTGACCACCGCGACCGGCGACGATATCGAAATCGAGTTGCGCGATGGCGCCGAAGTCACCGAACTGGCCGGGGTTAAAATCGCTCCGGTAGGAGCACGTGGGTTCAACCCAGCATTTGATGTCACGCCTGCGAAATACATTGCGGCGATCGTGACAGAGCAAGGTGTGGTCGAACCGCATAGCACCCCAGATGTCAGTGCACTAGTGAATGGTGAAAAAGCATGAGTAACCGCAACGAAATTCCAGAACCATTACAACAGCTTGTGGATCGGAGCAATCTGATCGGTGATGACATGTCCATGGTGGTTTATGGCGGAGGGAACACCTCCTCAAAAGGCCAAATCACCGATCACCTTGGCCGACTGCAAGAAGTCATGTGGGTAAAGGGTTCTGGTGCGGACATGCGTGGTTCAATCCTGTCGGACTACCCCGGCCTACGCCTGGGGGAGTTGCTCGCACTCCGCGAGATGGATGAACTCTCCGACGAGGAAATGACCGACCTAGTAACGCGCGCACTTCTTGATCCAAGCTCGCGACGTCCTTCAATCGAGACCCTGCTGCACGCATTCCTCCCCTTTAAGCACATTGACCACGTGCACGCTGACGCCATTTGCGCGCTCACCAATCACGCAGATGGTGCTCGAATCACCGCGGAGGCACTGGGCGAAGGTTTTGCTTACGTTGACTGGATGCGACCCGGATTCGAACTCAGCAAAATCGTTGGAGAATTAGGCAATTACGACGGGGTGATTCTCGCCCACCACGGACTGGTCAACTGGGCAGAGGACTCCGACGCGTGTTTGGCTCGCACCCGAGAAATTGTTACCAAGGCGCAAGATTTTGTGAATGAATACAAGATTCCAGCCGGACCACCACCCCGTCATGACGACCTTTCTGAGGATGAACTTCGCAACCTCTTGCTTCGGATTCGCGGATCTGTGTCGCGCGAACAACGCCGAATTGTGCGCGTTGATGATCGGTTACGCGCTGTCGCCGACCACCCGAAGCTGTCAGAAATCGTTGCAGGATCAGTCTCAAGCGCTGATCACATGCTCCGCATTAAACCGCTCTCGCTAGCACTTTCAGACTCAGATCGCGCAAGTGAGGGAGGTATCCACGCCGCGGTCGACACTTACCGGGCTGATTACGATGCGTACGTTGAGCGCAATATTGACCTCATGCCTGCAGGATTTACCGGACATGATTCACATCCTCGGGTTGTTCTCGTACCCGGCGTTGGTGCTGTTACTACCGGTCTGAGCGAGTCTGATGCCAAAGTCGCTGCCGACATTGCATTTCACACGCACACTGTTGCGGCCACGGTCGCGGACACTTTTGGAACTCCTGAGCCACTGGTGGAAAGTGAAACATTTCGTTTCGACTACTGGCCCATGGAACTTTATAAACTCTCACTTAAGCCAAAGCCCAAGGAATTTGCCGGACAGGTAATCGTTGTTACCGGAGCGGGATCAGGTATCGGTCGGGGAATTGCGCTGAACCTTGCAACCGCTGGCGCTTCGCTGGTACTCGCTGACCTCGATGGTGATTCACTCGAAGAAGTTGCAGCAAGCATCACGGCTGCCGGCGGGGATCAAGCCAAACTCCTTCGCGGAGATCAGGCCGATCAAAGCACCGTTCAGGCGACGATTTCCCTAGCCATTGATTCCTTCGGTGGACTTGACGCAATCGTGCCGAACGCAGGGATTGGCGTTCCGGGAAACCTTGATGACCTAACTCTGGAGCAATGGGAACTCAGCCTTCGAGTAAACCTCACCAGCGCTTTCCTGTTGACCCAAGAAGCGATCAAGACATTTAAGACGCAGGGGATCGGCGGATCGATCGCTTACGTAGCGAGTAAAAATGCTTTCGGTCCGGGCGCTGGCTTTGGTGCTTATTCGGCCGCAAAAGCTGGCATGATCCAACTCATGCGCATTGCTGCCATTGAAGGCGGAAAATTTGGAATACGTGCTAACGCGGTGAACCCTGATGCGGTCTTTGATAATTCCAAACTATGGGAAGGCGGGCTGCGCGAAGAACGTGCTGCAGCCCATGGAATTGCGCCTGAGGAACTCGAAGACTTCTATGCCTCACGCAATCTTCTGCATCGTAGAGTTCGTACCTCAGATGTAGCTGAATCTGTTGCATTTCTATTGTCCGAG
>Ga0222634_1000202_pt1 | contig 35678 bp, 38 predicted proteins | sample AntAcemetageno50_FD_179807 | JGI IMG/M metagenome (GOLD analysis project Ga0222634, IMG submission 179807) | Saline water microbial communities from Ace Lake, Antarctica - #50 | ecosystem: Environmental > Aquatic > Non-marine Saline and Alkaline > Saline | place: Antarctica: Ace Lake | collected... | reverse complement strand
GCACCTACTGAGTCAGATGCAATCTTCATGCGCATGGTGGAGGACATCGTCTCCAACCGTATCCGAATTGGTGGTGCCGTCGGAGACGCTATTAATAGATTAATCTTGGAATATTAGTATGCGGTATATTTTCGTTGTGTTTCTGATGATGTTTGTAATTTCCTTTTCTGAGGGTAGTGCTCTAGCGCAGACTGCACCAGCGAGTGGAGCTGGTCCAACTGCACCCCAGGTCGGAGTTGGACCAACTGCACCAGCACCAGCACCTGCATCTGCACCATCTGGCTCAGCATCATTATCAAATCCTCTAGACTCCAGTATTAGCTCCATTCCCGCTTTCTTTGGAGTGCTCGTTGACATCATCTTAGTCTTTGCCATTCCGTTTATTGTATTCTTCATTATCTATGCTGGGTTCCTATACGTAACCGCCCAAGGAAATCCTGAAAAGATACAGAAGGCACATTCAGCTCTCCTATATGCACTTATTGGAGGTATGTTGATACTGGGGGCAAATGTGCTGCTGTATGTGATTACCAATACTGTAACTCAGATTATATAATTCCTATGACTTTTAACGAAAACTCAAACTTTGCCAGCCTCGTAAGTCAATTCATTGAGCTTATCTCCATGGTGGTCCCGATTCTATTTGCGTTAGTCATTGTATTTCTCTCTTGGTCTATTATTAAGGCCTGGGTGATTAACGGTGGTGATGAGGCAAGTGTGGAAGAGGGGAAGAAGGTGGCCTTGGTAGGTGTGATTGCCTTGGTATTTATGTTTGGTATCTGGGGGATTCTGGCAATGCTCCAAGCAGCTATCTTCCCCGCAATGTAATCTGTTGGTCTTCGTCAAGAGTCACCGCAGTACTCTAGGAGATATACACAGAATACGGAATATGCTCACGTTTTAGTGAAAATTCTAGTATACTAACAACAGCAACTTATAAATTATGGTAATACAGAATATGAAAAAAATTGGTATCTATACGCTCGCACTTGTAGCGATTGTTCTTCCTGGGGTGGCGTTTGGCCAGTTTGGTGAAGTAAATGACTTCCTTGATGATGTATCATCATTTATCAACAGTACTCTCATTCCGTTAGTATTTGCACTAGCACTACTCCTGTTCATCTGGGGTATCTTCCAGTACTTCATTCTTGGCGGGGCAGATGAGGAAAAGCGTGAAGACGGAAAGAAGCTTATGTTGTGGGCGATTGTAGGGTTTGTGGTCATGGTTTCAATCTTTGGGATTGTGAACTTGGTGGCTGGAGGTCTTGGATTCTCAGACGATGAAAATATTCAGAACATCCCCAACGTACCTACGAACAACCGGTAGTTCGATTTTAAATAAATTAAACCCCCGCCATGCATATGGCGGGGGTTTTGGCTTAGCAGCCTTCTGGTCGGTCCGGACTTATGTCACGAACAAAACGAACTTTTAAGCGCTGCAGACCATCTTCTTCAGGGGTGAAGTAGTATCGGCTAACGTCTTCAGGATAGCTTAGGATGAATGCTTCCCGTGGCATGTACTCAGGAAAGTAACATCCAACTGAGTCAGCAAAGACGACGTGGTCTGTCATGACGGTTGTCCATTCACCTGGAGTGATGTTGAGCTGGTTGCCGACTATGGTAGGAATTCGTCCTTCCAGTTCCTCAACCGTTGTGGCAGTTGCTTCACCAGCCCACCATTCTTTTACTTGTTCAGCATATCGCCAGGTAGGACCCCAGCTGATGAACAGTAGAACAACTGCAATCAGTGCAAGAGAAGTCCAAGAGGATGGAGGACTTTGCATCAGAATGTTCATGGCAAATATACCTACAATAAGTGCCACAATGAGGACAAGGGTCTGCGCACTGCCCCCTGTAAGCATGAAGTATGCTCCAGGTATGGCGATGGCAGAAGCAATCAACCACCTGTGGCTGATTACAAAGGTTTGGATGCTTCCTCCAGCACCTCTCCCCGCAGCTAGTGCACCAGCAATACATGATCTAACAATCAAGATGAGGAGAGCAAGTGCTGGGATAGAAATAATTCCGTAGATAAAGTATGTCATTTTTATTTTCCTCCTTTCTTAATGAAACCAGCTAGTACTGCATCGAGCAAGCCACTTTCTTTTTCAGCAAATGCACGTAGTGCATCAGAGTGAAGTAGTGGGTCAGCAAGTTCAGGGTTGCCTTTTAGGACTTCCAAGAGTTTTGCTTGAGCTTTGGCAATGGCAGCTCCTTTCTTGGCAATAACCTTTGCCTCTGCCGCACCGGTTGCTTCAATTACAGAAGCGCGAGCACGTCCAGTCAGGACTTCTCCCTTAGCAGCTTCTTTCGCAAGCACTGCAGCACGCAGCAGTACACGTTCATCAGGCGTTAGTTCATCTTCAAAGTCGATGATATCAACTCGTGGTGTCTCGATGCCAAGTCCAGAAAGTTTGAGTCCATCTGGTGTGCCGTCATCGATAACATATGCATCAAGTCCTCTGGAAATGAGTTCGGCGACTATTCCATAGGAATTTGTGTCAGCTGCCTTTTCATCCCACAGGTCGTCGTCAACACTTCCAAGTACCATGCGAAGTGTCATGTTCTTACGGACCACTCCGCGAATAACTGAGTTGAGGGCTTGGTCAAGCAGAACATTCCATGAATCAGTTTTGTAGAGAGCATCCTCCTCCTTGCCCTCTGTGATTTTGATTTGTACAGATCCCTTGATGATAAAAGGAATCTTTTGAATCTCAGCTCCAGCGAACTCGAAGTACCAAGTTGTTAGTTCGGTACGGACGTGGTTTGAACGATATCTGTCGTTGTCCTCATCGATCACGTAGTATACTTTTTTACCCTCTTCCTCTTTAACTTCGTAGCGCGGAAGGTCGTAGACTGTTGGTCCAGTGAAGAATGGAAAGTACACGTGGTAGCCAGTTGTGTTCATAACATACGACTTGTACAGTATCCATAGCCCAAGTAGGGCAGAGGAGTACACAGGTGGTTCATCGCCCCGAAGTACATGTGTCGGTCGCCCACCACGGTTGATTACAACTGAGTGATTTAAGGACACTTGTACAAACAGGGCAAATTTGCCAGGTTTGTTAGGATTATGTGCCAGAATGTCTTTGAAAAAAACTGACAGTAGTCCAAAAACACCAAGGGTGACAGTAAGGCTGAGTAGTGCGCCAATACAGGCCATCAGGACATTTGGAGAATAAGTTACCATAGCTCCTGCTACAGCAACTAGTACCAATATCCAGATAGCCCATTTGACAAATTTAGCAGTGATAGTGATGAAGTTCAGCATGGCTGTACTCCTTTCTTTTTCAAGGGGTGGATAAACCACCGTTTCTGTTTGCAGCTGTTGCTGCTTGCCACTTTTTTCTCACGATATTGTGAAAAAAGAGGGAAGCCGCCATTGAGCTACTCCATTTACCACAATAGCACAAAATAGTAGTAAAGTCAAGGTATTCTACTACTTTTATTAAGTAGAAAGCTATGTTTGTAGCCATATTCTATCAAGCTATTGATGTCCTTATCCTAAGGACATGCCTTTTCTGAGGAAATACCCGTTTTAGCCTCACAGCATGTGTCATACTAGGGCTATGATTTCACTTATCTCCGTTGCTCACGCCTCAACCGCGAAAGCTACAGCCCAAGGTTTTGTTGATAACATTAATGAATTTATACTGTTCCCGATCATCGCACTACTAATGGCGATAGCCTTTATTGTATTTCTCTATGGAGCATTTAATTTTGTAAAAAATGCCAATAACGAGGCAGCCCGAGAGACGGGACGAAACCACCTTATTTATGGAGTTATTGGCATGCTGGTGATGCTCTCAGCCTTTGCGATTCTCAGTATTGCAGCGAATACATTTGGACTTACTCAAGCGCTTCAGGATGCACAAGATACTTCTTCTCCATTTGCACCTGAGACTTCAAACCGCCCAGTTGGTCGTGGTCCTGTTTCTGACAATGAAGTATTTATACCATCTTCACCAGTAGGTGATTTTGAGGGACCATCAGGATTAGGGTCTCCGATGGGAGGTACGGATGACACTGCTGGTGTTTCCATAAGTAACTTCACCAACGGATTCAGACCGCAATCAGCCCCAGCACAGCCATACACCCTTACTATGGCAGAGGAAGAAAATTATCAACGATATGTTGAAGCGCATGAGGTGAATACAAGTAGTGATGAGATTGCTGTATTAGAAGCGTATGCTGATTTTGGTGTCACCGAAGTTTTGTTTATGGTGCCTATACCATCTGGGTATACGCAATCAGGAGGAGGTGGTTCTCAAGCTGTTGGTTCGTTAGATCAGCAAGAGGCATTATGCACGAAGTCAGGAGGAGGCTTTGCTGCGGAATCAGGGCAGTCCAGAGTGACAAGTGTGAGTATGTATCTGTGTCTTAAGTAACATGCGAAGACTACCTTATTATACCTTGTGTGATTTTCTATAAAATTGTATTGTACTGCCATGGAAAGAGACCTACGACCACGATGGGAAAAGAAAGCCGCTGTTGCCGCTGATGGTATTGAGCGGATTACCTTCTCGTTTTATAAGTACGTGCGCATTGAGGACCCTAAAAAGCTTCAGGATGAGCTTTTAGAGCGCTTGACGCTACTTGGTTGCATGGGACGGGTGTATGTCGCTACAGAGGGAATTAATGCTCAAATGAATGTTCCTAAAAAGAATTGGGATGAGTTTGATGCGTGTATGCAATCAATGCCTGAGTTTGCCGGCGTACCCTACAAAATCGCGGTAGAAGAAGGGGAGCTACCATCATTTTTTAAGCTGATTGTTCGAGTGAAGGACAAAATTGTGGCTGATGGACTCGATGACAGCACGTTTGATGTGACCAATACGGGGGCATATCTGACCGCCCAAGAGATGAATGAATACGTTGAAGACCCTGAAGCGGTCGTCATTGATATGCGCAATATCTACGAATCTGAAGTGGGACATTTTGAAGGTGCTATCTGTCCTGAAGTAGATACGTTTCGTGAAGAACTCAAGGTAACTCCGGAGAATCTTAAGATTCATAAGAATAAAAAAATAGCTCTGTATTGTACCGGAGGTATTCGCTGCGAGAAGGCCAGTGCCTGGCTTACGCATAACGGATTTGAGGATGTGAAGCACCTCAAAGGTGGCATTATTGATTACAAGCATCAGGTAGAACAAGCTGGTTTAGATAATAAATTCCTCGGAAAGAATTTTGTGTTTGATGAACGCATGGGGGAACATGTTGGCAATCAGATTATTTCGACCTGCCACCTGTGTGCAAAAATAAAGTCTGACACACACTATCATTGCGAGAACACTGGGTGCCATATTCTTTTTCTGGGCTGTGAACGTTGTATAGAAAAGAAGAAAGGTTTTTGTTCGTACAGGTGCATGACCCTAGATAAACTCCCAGAACCCCTAAAGAAACGACTTGTGCGAAATAGTTTTAAAGATAAAAAAGGTCATTATAAAAAGCATCGGATGCAGTCTAAGTTTAAAATTGGGTCGTAGGGAAAAGCAAAAAAAAACAGCCGCCGAAGCGGACTGCTTGAGTTAGTTACTCAATTGTATACTTTTTTAGCTGCACTCTTTTCCCTTGCGCTGCTGCTTTGTCGATTGTGTCCTGCACACCCTTACTTCCATTGACTTGGAATCCAATCATTACATCAGACAGTTCAACCACTTGAGTATTTCTCTGGAAGTAGGTTGTCTCGTCCATGACCTTGTTGGTAGGATGTTCAATGAGTGCTGCAGGATTAGCTGTCTTGAGACGTGTCAGTTGCTCAATAAGCTTTTCTGCTTGTTCGTATGTGATCACACCTTCATCGGCACGATTGCGGTAGTGTGTCGCATAGCGCTCAAGTGTTGAAGGGATGCAAACCTTGATTTGAGTCGCGTCAGGATTGTGTTTTAGTGCTTCGTCAGTTGCAAACCAGTCAACATTTAATGCACCGCCTGTGACGATGCCATCGCCAAGTACAATAATGTCTCGAACTGACATTCTTACGTCAGACTCAACCTTTTTACTGGTTTTTCTCCAGCTTCCTGTGATTCCGTACCATTCCATAGCTTTTCCTTAAGAACTATTATATTTAAACTTATGATGAACAATACTTAATGAGTAGGGATTTGTAAAGGTTATTCCTTTTTTAAAATAGTTTTTGTGGGGTCAAGTTTCTAATTCGCTACGCTCATAAGAACTTCCTCCCCGGACTCGACTGTTTTTATATTATGAATAATAAAAACATGTCTCCGTCTCGCACAAAGATACGTAAGTGAAGCAGTTCACTTACTATAAGAAAAACCACTGGAATTAATTCCAGTGGTTTTTCTTATATCTTTGTGCGCGCGAGAGGACTTGAACCTCCACGGGTTACCCCACTAGTTCCTAAGACTAGCGCGTCTACCATTCCGCCACACGCGCATGCGGGGTGTATTCCGTATGGAACAGCGAGATTGTAGCATAAGTATTAGAATTTGTCCTTGGTTTATATGTGGAGGTGATGGTATTAAGTATTGTAGGAGTGCATGTTTGTGCCTGACTCACTTGTAGCTAAAGCTACATAGTTTCGTCGCGCACAAACGCTCGCTTGTGCCTGACGTGATGGTTACTAGCGTAACATCATCACGTCGCGCCCAAACGCTCGCTTGTGCCTGGTACGCATCGTTGCTAAAGCAACATTGCTTAACCGCGCACAAACGCCGCAACTGCCGTATGGCAGTTGCTAAAATAAACCACCACCTAGGACATCCGATGTCCTAGGTGGTGGTTTATTTTGCGTTTGTGCGCCCTCAAGGACTTGAACCTTGGACATTCTCCTTAAGAGGGAGCTGCTCTACCAACTGAGCTAAGGGCGCGTCTGTGGCAAGAGTGTACAAGAAAAAGTGTTATAAAACAAGAGTGGATATGGTTGGCATGCTCGTTAGGGGGCCTGTGGGGTGGGAGCGGGAATTTCTCTCTACGAGAGCAGTATAGGTTATCAGCATTTTCTAAAGAAAATACTAGGTAACCTTTTCAATGCCCGACGAACAGTCCACTGGACTGTTCTCTCCCGCCAAAAGAAAAAACGCCATAAGGCGTTTTTGCTTGTGCCGGGAGCGGGAATTGAACTCTACGAGTTCAGTACCCTTTGTCACTATTTAAAAAATAGCAGGCAAAGGCTTCAATTCGTGCAACGTATTTTCTGAAGAAAATCCTGCACCCGCTCTCAACAAAAGAAAAAAACACCCAAAGGTGTCTTTTCTTGTGCGATTATACAACCAAGCTCGCACTCATTTCCAGTCTCGAAGTTAACTCGCAACGCGCGGAGCGCGTGGTGATTCGATACTTCCGTGTACGCATTCGCGTGCGTGGTGACGCCACGGGCGCGGGCTCACCGCCCGCAGCAACCCCAAACATTTCCTTACCATTTCCTCCTAGCGGAAGGGGTGTGGGGGAAGCCGCCTGAAAGATTGAAAGGAAATTTTGGGGTTGCTTTTGCCTTCCAGTCTTCCAAAAGTAATTCACAAAGCCCTTTTAAGAAGTTGGGGCTTTGTTCACCACTTTCTCCAGACTGACGGCAGCCCATGGCGTGACGTAGACGAGTGCATGGTATGGTAGTGTAAGAGTACGCTCACACTCCAGCACCTCCGCATAGCACGCTCACAGGCTAAAGCCTGTTCGCTTAGCCGCTGCGGTGCTGGAGTGTTCGCGCAGGTGGCTTCGATTGAGTTTGTGGTGATCCGAAGTTCTTGTGTGGCTATTTGATTAGCACACATTCAACGAGTCTTCGTTCATGTAGATTTTTGCTATAATAGCTTTATGGGAGAAGACTTTAAACCAACAACACATACAGAGAAAGAAGAGTCATTTGGTACTGAAGCGTACGACTCTTTACCTGAAGACATTAAAGTGCGTCGTAATCTTATTTTCGTTGCAACTCAAATGCTTGGAGCAGAGCGTTCTTCACTAATAGGTTGTGATGATATAGAACTTGCTCAGAGTATAAGCGAAAAATTCCAGACACAACTGCGCTCACATTATGAAAGTTCTGGTATACAAGAAAAGATTGTCGGTTTGAAGGATGAAACTACTAATCAATTAGATAGACATGCGTTGAATTTAGTTGCTGCTGAGTCTCAAGGTGTACATGGCTGGGTAGATATGTTGCCTACTTTGCGCGAAAAGTTTCCTAGTGCAGGTTTGAACTGCACAATGGGAAGTGCGATGTTAAAGCTGGCATTAGAAGATTTGGGTTATCAGAATATTAATACAACTATTCGCAAGGGGCACAGTGTTGTAACACGATCCTTAGATGATGGTTCGATTGTTTTGTACGACCCAACATCACTCTCAACACAAGATAATGAACTCGTCGGGTACGTGCGTATTTTCGCCCTAGATGAAGTTTCGTACCGAGAAGAAATAACAGAAAAAGGGTTTCGATTTGGTTTGAGATCACAAACCGTAGATCCAATCGGTGGTTTTATGGAGGCCGGTGAGGAGGTTGCTTTTTTTGCGTATGAACCAGGTACTATCATGGACACAGCAGTTGCTTTAGAAAATTTATCGGAAATAAAAGACGACGCTGAGCAGTTGAGCTACGAATTAGAATTACCATTTGATGAAGATGCATATAGAATTGCATTAGCAGAGTTTGTCGCTGAAAATAACACTCAGCCACTTTCTCAAGATGATTTGCGAAGTATTGCACTTAGCAACCGACAAACCATTGCTGAGCTCGTACAAAACGCAGCACAAGCTTTTGCAGGTAAAACAGACATACCCAATCCATATCTTTTCATTTCTGACTCCCGTATATCACCCAGATCTAGAGAGGGTTTCCCTGATCCAAAAAACTATCATGGTTCTTCGGAAAGATATGAACAGGCTTCCGAGTTAATTAAGATATTTCCTCATTTGGAACAATTAGATTTTAAGACCTTGAAGCAGCAGATAAATATTTTTGATGCGCATGATGTTTTATAGACTCCGTGTACTTTTATTAATTTAGCCACCCCAAAATTTCCTTTCAATCTTTCTGTATAGAAAAGCCGCCTGATAGATTGAAAGGAAATTTTGGGGTTGCTTTTGCCCTCAGTCTTCCAAAAGTTCTTCACAAAGCCCTTTAAAGAATTAAGGGGCTTTATTCAGACCTTTCTCCAGACTGGTGGCAGCCCGTGGCGTAGCGTAGACGAGTAGGTGGTATTGGTAGAATACGCTCACACCCCAGCACCTCCGCATAGCACGCTCACGGACTGACGTCCGTTCGCTTAGCTGCTGCTGTGTTGTCGGGTGAGCTTAGTGACTTCGAAGAGGTTCGTGGTATTGCATAGTGGTACACTAGTTTTATGAAAAGGATGCAAATACATTCAGCTGGCATAGTACCTGTGTACGAAGCCCTAGAAGGTCCGCAAGTTTTACTGGTCGAGCAACAGCATGGTGCAGAAGGTACGCGGTGGGTTTTCCCAAAAGGAAAACAAGAGCTGGGAGAAGAACTTATTGATACAGCAAAACGTGAACTTAAGGAGGAAGCAGGACTTGATGTAAAAAAGGTTGTAGAGCATAAACCTTTCCAAGTTGAATTTGCATTCACTTTTAATGGTGAAATTGCCGACAAAGTCGTTACGTACTTTTTAGGTTACGTAGATAAGAAAAACGTGAAGCTTTGTCAGAATGAGATCATGGACAGTGGCTGGTTTTCATTTGAAGAAGCTAAGGAAAAACTAACATTCGATATCGATAAGGAGTTATTTGATCGAGTGACATCTTTCTATGCTGAAAAATAACATAGCTACAAATTCTATGTATAGGGTTTGAGCGTATTGCACCGAGCTCACTAACTATATGGGCAAACTAACAATGAAATCCATCAGATAAAATTTGCATGTGCGCTATCTGGTACGCAAAATGTTGGTATGCATCCATCTCTCGTGTCACATCTAGCAATTTTACAATCTCCGCAATATCTGAATCAAGTATTTGATTATCTAACATTGATGGTCTGATAATAAACATGTATGCCGCTTGATGTGTAAATCGAACCCAATCGTTGTTATGTCTAAAAAGATATAACGTTTCCAGCATATGGCCGTTATCTTCTTGATGTAAGTGTTTATCAACTTGTAGCAAACCTAACTCTTTCATTCTGCCGGCATGAAGCGTGAACTCCAGCCAAGGCTCTTCTTCGGCCTGTGAATCACTTCGGTGCATATGCAGCATTTCGACGATGCTAGCCTCGTCTTCTTTTGTAATGTGCCCGTTAAGTAAGTCACGGTTTAAGCACTTAATACGAGCTGCCTGAAACGTAAAGTTTCGCCAGTTGTTTTCAGTTCGATATGTATGGAGTTCAGACACCATTCGATCCTCATCCTGTGCGGATATGTGTCCGTCTAAGTATGTGCTATCGACCATTTGTATGTAAGCAGCATGCCTAGTAAAAAACCACCAATTTTTTTGTTCACGGAACTCATCTAATTTCTCAATCAATTTTTCTACATCTGACTCAGTAATATACTGTTTAGGATTTACTGTTTTTGAAATTGATTGTCGCATGTCTTGTTGGTTATGGTTACTAAATTTGTGCATGACAGAAATTCTTAATCGCAAGCCTCTTGAAGCATTAGTGGTAACGTTAATATTTTGATAATGCGTCGTAGCGCAGCGCTGCACCGAGACGAGCATACTGATATGAACGAATTTGACCATCTGCCTTTGGTTCATTTTGCAGACAATCGTACACAATCTGTAAGGTATCTCTGTCTGTTATCGACGCCAGCACATCCTCTTGAACATCTGATGACGCATGGTAAAACTCCCAGCCGATGTGTCGCTCAGATATTTCATCAACTTTTTCAAGTGCGGGCGCATAATGTCTGTACGGATCACCTTCTTCGTGTTCAGAGTCTTTGTTTTGTTCGTAATAATACTGCTGTTTTCCTAAATCCCAATATGCCCATGAATCAGATGTACCGTAGGGGCTGATAGGGATACCAAGAGTGTTCAACACCTTTTTTGTTTGCCCTTTGATACTAGGTAATACTCTGTCTATTTCTTCCTGTGGTAGCTGATTAAGGTGATGTGCGTATTTTTCTGCCGTCTCACGATCTTCAGCATCACGCAGCATGGTTTCTAATTGCTCAGAAGGTAAATCAGCATCTTGGTATGATAATTTTTCCCGAACAGTTTGCTTATCCGGGTAGCGTTCTTTTTCTTCCGGAGATAGCGCCTCATACCTAGCTACTTCATCAGCTCGTTCTTGAATGAGCTGAGCAACATGCTCCTCAACAAAATCATATTTGGGACTCCATGTATCTGGAGTATCCTTGTCCGCACTTCTGTTGTATCCTTGGTGTTTTTCAAATTTCGAAAGCAGTGACTGAAGTTCCTTATTGTAAAGTGGGATTGTATTTTGGTGCACATCATGATCACGCCAAAGCAAGCCCTCTGACTGAGCAACAGCTAGTTTATCTGGAGTAAAATGTGTACTTAGTATTTCTTTAATCCTATTTTCAACAAGGTCTGGACTTTCGTTGTATAAAACGTCTATTTGTGCATCAATTGAATTGACTTGATGGTTCATTTCAATTGCCTCCTTGACTCTTGGAGAAATATCACTACCATCTTCGTCCGCCTCTATTCCATTTGCATGCACTGAATCACGGAGCAGTTCTCGCGTACGAAATATGGACGCATCATCTAATTCGTCTGGCCAAAATTCTGAATTAAGTTGTTCTGTTGCAGAAGCTTCTTGCTCACGTAGTCGAGCAATTTTTTCGCTTGCTGATTTTGGTGCAGATTCAAGTGATGACGACACATCGTTAATAAACGCTCCATGGGACGCCTCGAATTCTTCTGACATATCACCTTTATCAGGAGTCTCTGTGACTCCAATACTCGTGATTGAGTCTTTTGTAACCTCAGTCTCGTCTTTGTCTGGTACGGGTGCTTGGTTAAATTTTTCCATATTTATGCTATGTAAACTAATTATACATAACTATTATACATAACTAGAAAAGTGATATTTGTAGTAAGACCCCTTAGCAACCCCAAAATTTCCTTTCAATCTTTCAGGCGGCTTCCCCCACACCCCTCTCCGCTAGGAGGAAAAGGTAAGGAAATTTTGGGGTGGCTTTTGCCTTCCAGTCTTCCAAAAGTTATTCAAAGAAGTCTCTTAAAAATTAAGACTTCTTCTCAGACCTTTCTCCAGACTGGTGGCAGCCCGTGGCGTAGACGAGAGGGTGGTAGCTAGAGAGTACACTCACACCCCAGCACCTCCGCATAGCACGCTCACGGACTGACGCCTGCTCGCTTAGCTGCTGCTGTGTTGGGGTGTTCGCTTAGCGGCTTCGTTGGTGGTTTCTGGTATTGAAAGGTTCGAGCTTCGCGCTTTGCTCACGACAATTTGACTTGCAGAAAACAACAATAGTGCTATACTCTTGATATTAAGGCCTTCGGGCTCCGAGAAAACCGGCCTTGTGCCGGTTTTCGATTTTTAGAATCTCCCTCCTTTGAAAAAGTTAGCCATTGTTTCTTGCAAAGCAAGGAATTCAGCTTCTTTTACGACATCAATTTTTCTAATCAGTCGCTTAGTACTAAAGACTCGTAGTTGCGACAAACAGACATTTCCAGCCGAATCCCCGTAGTGAACTAAACGATAGAATGGTCCTGATTTTTCCTTACTGGTCAGTGGTAGACCATAAAATTGTTCACGACCTACCTTGCGAAAAATTAACACTGGGCGTTCAAACAATTCATTTTTGCCGTCAATCTCTGCTCCGACGTTTACCCCAATAGAAATCCACCAGACTTCGCGTTCTTTGACGTACAGGGAGTCAGTTGAATCGTGAGAATCCAACTTTTTCTTTTGTTTGATCCACTCGTCGAAGCGTTTTATGTAGTGCTTGGTCATACTCATTTATATAATGCTCTAAGAGTTAACTAGTTTTGTTGCTTTTCTCAGTTTCAAATATATTAAAAAGGCGCGCTACGACATCTTGTGATGTATGCCCATCAAACTTCGGCGCCACATCAAGAGTATCTGCAAAACTGGTTGAATCCCAATGCTGATTTCTTATATGATAGGTTATTTGTTCGCCCTCTTTCGTATTTAAACCCAACACAAAGAAACCCTCTATAAAACTATTATCATCATGGAGTTTGCTCCGCCACACATGATAACCTTGCTTTTGCAGAAATTTACAAAGTACAAGATATAGTGTAACTCTGTGATGATAAACTTCGCCAAATGTATGATAGCCGTCAAACACTTCGTTTGCCTCTTTCATACTTGGCAACTCAGCAATCAGTTCGTTTATTTGTGCAACAGCATCCACGTTCTTACTTTTTTCGTCCTTCTTAAGGTTGATTTTAATAAGTTTTGACCTAAAAGTAAAACCATCTACGTCAAACCCGCCCATTTTCTGTAAAACATATTGTGTCAGTTTCTTAACTTGTTTTTGTTTATCATCCTTTGCACTTACTGTCATACAAGCCAACCAACGCTTTACGAAGATTTTGTCTGGGAAGGCTGGCATGTCATATTTTTTCAAAGCCTTCTTATCAGTGAGGAATGAATGAATTTTATGTGGTTTTACTTCGCTATAGCCCACATATACAGCGTATTGGCTAAACAGTTTGTCTAGGTGCGTGTAATACACATAATTATAGTTCGCAGTCTTTGCTTCAAAAATTTCCTCCAGATTATCCATTGAATCCCAAAGTAGATATTTTGTGGTCTGCAAAGCAAAATCGCTCATCGGTTCATACTGCGTAGCTAGATATTTTATAGCTAGGGTTCGAAGTTTTGTTAGTGATTCATCTTTTTCAATCAGCACTTTCCCAGAGGCGTACATATGTGCCGTGGTACGTCTATTGTTTTGATGGTCTTTTTCAAAGTATTCTATTACCTGCTCGGGCGGGTTGGCAAAATATTCAAAAAGAAAGCCGTCGATAACTTTATTACCGCGCTCACGCCATTTTGTACCTTTCTTAAGGACAATGTTCATATCTAGGTCTGAGTGTTTGCTGGGGTTACCAGTGACAAAACTACCAGCCACCAAAATGCCAATTACTTCTTTCTTAGACGACCACTCGTCTGTGAATTTTTGTAGTGCGATTTCCCAAGGTTGTTTTTTCATACTCTATCAAAGTTAGTTCCTGCATTATTATCCATGAAAATATGATCCATACCGCTCACTAAGCGCGCTATAAGAATCTTCGGCAATCTTTTTCGCTGTATGTGAGTCGATATCGAACTGCTTCTGGGCAAGCCTGCTTTTTACTGACGACATAAGCTCGACCATACCGTTTTTTCCGTACTGATGAAATAATTTCTCCCCGTCAGAATCCTCTTCAAATGAAGCAAAGCGGGCAGAAATACCTGGCACAACCTCTTCCTCGTCTTCAGCCATAGCAGGTAGCAACGTCTTCCCAAATGTTTGTTCCAACGCTGCCACCTGACGTTCGAGCATAGCACGTGAACCCAGATAGACAGTGAATGCTTTTCCTTCACTCGGAGAACCCCCTGTTAAATATTTATGATAATAACCATTGGCTTTTAGATACTCAATCACCTCTGGCACAAAATCAATCTCCGGTGTGAAATGTATCTTCCAGCCGGTGTTAGGGTCTTTGTTACTAAGGCCGGTGTTAGGATCTTTGTTCCAAAAGGAGTGATCACATTTCGCCTCCTCAGGGTGAGCTTTAGCGTACTCATACGCCTCACTCGTGTAATCATACTCCGGATACTGTCGGTAGGGCGCATCATCTATGAGGACCATAAAATCTTCGAGATTCACTGTACGATCAGCTAAGTCATCAAGTCTGACAGTCTGGCCCGCTCGCTCCCATGCTTTAATACCTTTTAAAGGTGTATCACTTGTTCTCGTTTCCCACGATTCTCCTCCATCATTTGAGTACTCAAAATTAATCAATTGGTCTACCTCCAGAGCTGCTTGATCAAATCTGACTAAATTATCATTATCAAACTGTCCTGACACGGCAGTATCTAGTTCAATGGTGCAAATGCTACCATCTATAGATACGAGTCGTCCATGAATCATGTTTGTCTGAGTCTCAATTCGCACTGCCTTTTGAGTCGGCATTTGTTCTTGTGATGGTTCACGTTCCGTCTGTCTTTCACTGTTCATGATGATATTATAACAGTATTAGCTTGAATTTTATGCGACTCAATTTTGTGACAAATAGCTGGTCATTAGAGAGAGACGAGTATCATAAGAAAGACCCCTTAGCAACCCCAAAATTTCCTTTCAATCTATCAGGCGGCTTCCCCCACACCCCCTCCCGCTAGGAGGAAAAGGTAAGGAAATGTTGGGGTGGCTGCGGGCGGTGAGCCCGCGCCCGTGGCGTCACCACGCACGCGAATGCGTACACGGAAGTATCGAATCACCACGCGCTCCGCGCGTTGCGAGTTAACTTCGAGACTGGAAATGAGTGCGAGCTTGGTTGTATAATCGCACAAGAAAAAAACACCCAAAGGTGTCTTTTCTTGTGCCGGGAGCGGGAATTGAACCCGCACGGGTTGCCCCACAGCAGTTTAAGTGCTGCATGTCTACCAATTTCATCATCCCGGCAGTGGCCGATATCATAGCATATTTACTAGGTTTGGTAAGCTTTAAATGGTAAAGTGTTCCTATTAAAGTCCTGGTGGCGAAGCGGTTAACGCATCGGTTTGCAAAACCGACACGCGTGGGTTCGAATCCCACCCAGGACTCAGATAGAGAAAAAGCACCCTTGGGTGCTTTTTCTCTATCTGAGTCCTGGAGGAAGTGTGTTTGCACACACTTCCGGTGGGGTTCGAAAAGGTTACCTGATATTTCGTAAGAAATATCGATAACCTCTACTGTTCGTGTAACGAAAGAATCCCACCCAGGACTCCAGTCTGAGTCCTGGAGGAAGTGTGTTTGCACACACTTCCGGTGGGATTGCAAAAGGTTACCTGATATTTCGCAAGAAATATCGACAACCTGTACTGAAGCTGTAAGCTTCGAATCCCACCTTGGACTCCAGTCTGAGTCCCTGGCAAATCCTACACAAGAAAAGCGCCTCTCAGGCGCTTTTCTTATTCCTTCTCTTCCTGTTCATTTCGCTCCTTTGCGTTTCTGACTTTCTCCATCTCTGTAAATACTTCATCAGTGTATTGTCGGTGTCGTTCTCCGTAGTCGATTTGGAAATCGATGTGGGGAATTACTTTGATGCGCATGTGCTTTCTGATGTAGTGTCGTAAGTTACCGGCTCCACGCCTAAGAAACACTAACGCATCTGCTTGTCTATTTTCAGGGATGGTGGTAAAGAATATAGTTGCATTCTTATAATCCTTGGAAACATCAGCGTGCGTAATAGTAATCAGCGGATCTGTATTCGCTTCTTGTTGGATATATTTGGCTGCCAGCTCAGAGAGGAGGGCAGCTACCTTTGTTTGTCGGTCTTCCATAGAATTATTCTGTTAGGTAACTACCGTATCAAACCCTTCGATGTAGTCTCCTTGTGCCAGCGTTGTTTTTGATTCAATCTGCATACCAAACTCTCCGTCACTGACAGAATCAACGTCTTGCTTTGCGTGCTGGAGGTTGGTCAATCTTCCTTTGCCAATGACGATGTCACGTCGGATGATGCGAATACCTTGCTTGATTTTGATAGTTCCTTCATCAAGACGTCCACCCAGAACGTGGGTATTCTTTTGGGTACTAAAGTAGACGAGAATCTTGGCTTTTCCAGTAACTACTTCTTCTTCTTTATTCGGTGTTCGGTCCTTAAGCGCGGTATTGAGCCACTCTGAGAGTTCATAAATAATACTAAAGGTATCAATCTCAACCTTCAGACGTGCCGCTAGCTCTGAGGCTGCTCGGTCAACTTTTACATTGAACCCAACAATAATAGAGTTTTCAGTGGCACTGATGTTTTGGACGTCATTGGCAGTTACATCACCAACACTCGCCTCAATCACCCGAACAGCAATCCGGTCTGACTCAAATTTTTCCAGTTCATACTTGATGGCATCAATGGTGCCAAGGACGTCAGCCTTAATCATGATTGGCACAATTGGGAGATTTGTTCGTTCAAACTTCTCTGCTTTTGGTTGGTTGAAGGCTTCAGTAACTATTTTTTCAGCTTCTTTTTTGTTGGCAACAGTTATAAAGGTATCTCCAGCTTTTGGAATTTCATTAAAACCAACGATTCCTACTGGTTCAGCTAGGCTCGCTTCTTTGATTGTGTTTCCTGTAAAGTCTTCCATGATGCGAACGGGAGCATAGGCTGTTCCTGAAACTACAAATGAACCACTTTTCAGTGTCCCGTTGTTGATGAGTAGGGTAGCGGTGTTTCCTCGTTTCTCGTCTTTGTAGCCTTCGATAACGGTTCCGGTTGCAGAAGCACCCATGTCACCAGTAAGTTCCGCTAAGTCTGCGGACAGTACAACGAGGTCTAGTAGGTCATCGATACCTTCACCAGACTTGGCAGAGATGCCTGCCCAGGGAATGTCACCACCCATACCTTCGATGTAGATTTCATTTTCAATTAAGCTGGCTTGGGTACGAGGGATATCAGCTCCTGACTTATCAATCTTATTGATGGCAACAATGTAAGGAATGTCAGCCGCTTGGATGCTCTTCAGCGCCTCAAGTGTTTGTGGCTTCACACCGTCCTCAGCAGAGACGATAAGAATAGCAATGTCAGCAACATCAGCACCACGAAGTCGCATGCCTTGGAATGCAGCGTGCCCTGGCGTGTCCAGAAAGGTGATTTTCCCTTCAGCACCTTCCTTTGTTTTGTGGTTGACCACATACGCTGAGAGATGCTGAGTGATACCACCAGCTTCACCGTCTACCACGTTTGCACTTCGGATATAATCAAGCAACGTCGACTTTCCGTGGTCGATGTGTCCCATGATAACCACCACTGGTGGTCGTTTTCCGATGTCGCTTTTTACTGCTTTCTTTTTTGCCATAGTGTTGCTGTTAGCCGAGTAATGAAAAAAGCCGTGTTTCAGGCGTTTATTGCTTGATAATGTACCACACTATATAGGTATTGGCTATATAGGGAACATGTGCCATTATGGTGCTACATGAAGTTTTTCACCACCAAAAAAAAGCGTATATACCTGGACTACGCTGCAGCCACACCAGTGCGAAGTGCGGTGCTAGCTGTGATGCAACCGTATGACCGTGACCTGTTTGCAAACCCGAGTGCTATACATGCCCAAGGGGTAGCTGCTCGGCAGGCTATTGACACTGCGCGCGAGAAGCTCGCCCGCACACTCAAGATTCGACCAAGTGGGATTATCTTTACCGGCAGTGGAACTGAAAGTAATAATCTTGCCATCCTAGGTACTGTCCAAGCGCGACATGCAGCCGGTGGTGCGTATGCAGACATGGAAGTGGTAGCAACTGAAATTGAACACCCATCGGTGAGTCAGGTGTTGGTGCACCTTACGACACTTGGTGTGCAGGTGCGGTACGTGGCGGTAGATACTGAAGGTTCTGTGCACGTCGATGCCTTGCGGGAAGTGCTGAGTAACAAAACCGTCTTGGTTTCATTTGCCTATGTAAATAGCGAGATTGGTACTGTGCAAGAAGTAGGAAAGCTGACACGGATTGTCCGAGCAGCTGAGAAGGAGTATGACACGCGGATTGTAGTGCATATAGATGCAGCCCAAGCACCCTTATGGTTGCCGTGCCAGCTTGATGCCTTGCAGGTTGACATACTCACTCTGGATGCAGGCAAGTGTTATGGTCCCAAAGGTGTTGGCGTACTGGCAATGCGCCATGGGGTAGTACTATCTTCCGTGTCGTATGGTGGATCGCAAGAATCGGGACTGCGTCCGGCAACAGAGAATACTGGCGGAATCATCGGAGCAGTGGAAGCGCTTTGTATAGCGCAAGCCGGGTATTCTCAACGTGCCGCTACAACAGCCCTCTTGCGAGATATTGCTATCGCACAGTTGTGCAATATCAATGGGGTGGTACTCAATGGTTCTTCCTCTCTACGCGTAGCCAATAATATTAATATTTCTATTCCAGGTATCGATTCTGAGTTCGCTGTTATATCGCTTGATGCCGCGGGAATTGCCTGCTCAACCAAGTCTGCCTGTTCTGGCGCATCAGGTGATGGCAGTGCTGTAGTACAGGTTATTTCAGGATCCTTAGAGCGAGCTACATCGACTATTCGATTCACTCTTGGAGAGGAGACATCAGCGCAGGAGCTGAGCAAAACAGCTGCAGTTTTGAAGCAACATGTTCTAAAAATGCGAGCTGCGCAGGCACGGTTGACTGCTGACTAAAATAGTTGCAATATAGGTGCAGGATATACATATTTGACACATTTCGTTGTTGCTTCATTAAAAATTGCAGTCACCATACAAACAGTATGGTTCCTGCTATTTTTCATTTGCGCCTAGAACTGCGTGCAAATATGAATACCCTGTTACTACGATAGATACTAAGACTTATCCTGAACCTCCGATAGACATTTCTGTAACACCATACGAGTCTTAAGCCATATCGTGTATACTTAAAATAATTATTGATATGCCAAATTTCCACAACTTTACATCCCGCGCGAAAGAAGCGATTCGAAAAGCCCACGAATTGGCTATTGAGCGTGGTCAAAACCACGTCAGTGCTGGTCATCTTCTGACTGCACTCACTATGCAAGATGAAAGTGCTGTAATTTCCATTCTTGACCAACTTGAAATCGACATCATGGAAATGACAGACTTGCTCTTAGAGTCACTAGAAGAGCCAGAGATGTCTTCATCAGTATCTCAGTCATACCAGCTCTATCTAACCCCAGAACTGGCACAGGCACTTGAGAAATCAGGCAGCATTTCTGAACAGCTTGGTGATTCGTACGTTGGTGTAGAGCATCTCTTTATGGCAGTACTTGAGTCCCCAGGGCCAACGGTAGAAGTGTTGCAACGACTTGGTATCCAAAAAGACCAGGTAGCAACTGCAGTGCAGAGTATTCGTGACAATAACGTGAGTGATGCCCAGCAGCCAAAGAAATATCGAGCCCTGTCTAAATACACTCGAAACCTTACCCAGATGGCACAGGACAACAAGCTCGACCCAGTGATTGGTCGAGATTCTGAAGTGCAACGGGTAATTCAGATTCTTTCACGACGAACAAAAAATAACCCAGTACTCATCGGAGAAGCTGGGGTAGGGAAGACGGCTATTGCAGAAGGACTCGCCCAGATGATTACCCAAAACAACGTCCCAGAATCAATGAAAGATAAAGAGATTCTAACACTTGATATTGGTCTACTGGTTGCGGGGACAAAGTTCCGCGGAGAGTTTGAAGAACGACTCAAGGCAGTGATGAAAGAAGTGGAGCAGGCCGCTGGAGCAGTTATCCTCTTTATCGATGAACTCCACACGATTGTAGGCGCTGGTGCGTCTGAAGGGTCTATGGACGCTTCAAACATGCTTAAGCCGGCTCTAGCCCGTGGTGAGATTCGGGTGATTGGTGCCACAACGCTCAAAGAATATCAAAAATATATTGAAAAAGACCCCGCACTGACTCGTCGTTTCCAACCAGTCCACGTCCATGAACCATCTCTAGAGGATGCGATTGCGATTCTTCGTGGTATCGCAGAGAAGTACGAAATTTTCCATGGGGTACGTATTACTGATGATGCAATTGTATCGGCAGTGAATTTCTCTAGTCGGTACATCGCTGACCGATTCTTGCCAGATAAGGCGGTTGACCTGATCGATGAGGCTGCGTCAGCGTTGCGTATCTCACTTGAGAACAAGCCAGAAGAATTAGTGCTCGCAGATCGTGAAGTGCGTAGACTTGAGATTGAAAAGACTGCACTGACTAAAGATGAAGACACTGCAACCGCGCCGGCAAAACGAAAGTCCAAGTCTCGCCTGAAGGAGATTGATGCGGAGATTGGTGAGCTTCGTGAGAAGACTGCCGCCCTGGAGACAAAATGGAATAATGAGCGAGAAGCGCTTAACGCTATGCGGCAGATTAAGAAGGAGCTTGAAGAGTGGCGGACTGAAGCTGATAACGCTGAAGCAATCGCAGACCTCACTCGTGCAGCTGAGATTCGGTACGACACGATTCCCTCACTGGAAAAGGATCTGGATTTGAAAACGGCCCGATTGAAAAAGCTCCAACGGAGTCGCCGTCTTCTCAAAGAAGAGATTACTGAAGAAGATATTGCCCTAGTAGTATCACGATGGACCGGTATCCCCGTGGCTCGAATGATGGAAGAAGAAGCTAAGAAACTGGCTCGGATGGAAGAAGACCTGCAAGAGAAGGTTATTGGTCAGAGTAATGCAGTCACACTCGTGTCTGACGCGGTAAAACGAGCCCGTGCTGGGATTGCTGACCCGAACCGACCAATTGGTTCATTCTTGTTCCTTGGTCCAACGGGGGTTGGTAAGACTGAGTTGTCTAAGGTGCTGGCTGAGTTTATGTTCGACGATCCAGAATCATTACTGCGGATTGATATGTCTGAGTACATGGAGAAGCATTCAGTATCAAAGATTATTGGTTCTCCTCCGGGGTACGTCGGTCACGATGAGGGAGGTTCTATTACTGAACGGGTTCGTCACCGACCATACTCGGTTATTCTGCTCGATGAGGTTGAGAAAGCGCATCCAGAAGTATTTAACGTACTACTGCAGGTACTCGACTCAGGCCACTTAACTGATGCCAAAGGAAGAAAGATAAACTTCAAGAATACCGTCATCATCATGACCTCCAACATCGGTGCTGAACACATCGACCGGATGTCGAGCTTTGGTTTTGCTGACCAACGAGATGACAAGACTCAGTACACTCAAGCCAAAGGGAAGGTGATTGATAGTCTGAAGAGTTACTTCCGACCAGAATTCCTAAACCGACTCGATGAAATTATCGTTTTTGACATTCTTTCGCCAGAGACTATTCGTTCAATTGTGGAGCTACAAGTTGCTGAAGTGCAGAAGCGTCTGGCTGGAAAAGACATTGCACTGTCACTGACTAAAGATGTCTATGACTACATCGCCAAAGAAGGGTACGACCCACGCTTTGGGGCACGCCCACTTAAACGAGTCATTCAAAGCAAGATTTTGACGCCCGTAGCCTCACAAATGGTTGGGCAAGGGATGCTCAAAGGAGGGACAGTAAAGGTAGCTATGGTAAAAGACGCCTTACACTTTAACGTCCAGAAAAAGGGAATGCACAAGCCTATCCGAAAAGTAGCCAAGAAAAAGGTCGCAGTTGCAGCCTAGTCCATTTCAAAAAACCGATACTTATAAGGTACCGGTTTTTTGTATGGTGCTGGTCTGTATCAGAGAAATATTTATGTACAGGAGCTTTTTGGCAGTCCAGGATGTAGAAATACGAATCGCCCGGCACAGAGTAGTGCCGGGCGATGTGTTATGGCGGATTCCGCGGTAATCCGTGCGCAATCACTGCTTTCATTGTGACGTTGTTCCAGCTGCCTCCTACGATTAAACATCCATCTGCTATCAGAAATGTAAAAAAATCGGAAGAGCCGGTAGCCAATATATCGAAACTCAGTTCAAAATATTCCCGTACAGGCTTTATAAACGTAAGCTCTACTGCATCGGGGTCAATTTCTGAGAGTGTCGAAGGTTTACTGAGCCATTGATGAACACTCTCCACGAGGAATAATTTATGATCCTCGCTTAGGTCATTCCACCGCACTGCCCATGCCTGCCAGCCAACACGACTGGCTACTGTTGATATGTGTACACGTTTTTGGATAAACTCCTCTAGTGATTCTGCGTGACGAGATTCTTCCAGCCCGTCAATGAAACATTGGTGAGCATCGCTTTCTGAGAAGGCCGAAGCTGTCCCCGGTAGCAAAAAGCAAATCACAGTAATTATGGTACAAAAAGTTCCTGTAAACGTTCTCATTATTTTTCCCTTCTGGTACAACCCAGGAGCAGGTCTAAAACCAGTATGCCAGATATACACATTTATGTCACCACTATCCTGAAGCTACATACGCTGGGATGCTGTAAATTCAGTGTCTTTTGTGATGAGACCAATACGTAAACAGTGGAGCTTGCTACGGCAACTTTGCTGTCATAAATGAAGTAGTGGGCTCTGGAAGTTTCTTTTGTGCTACTTAGTACCCAACAACACATCAGTCAACTCCTGAACACCAGCTTTTGTCTTAGAAGAATAGGGGATTAAGGTGTGACCAGGGAATTGCTCTTTGAGCTTCTTAATGTGATTGAGGTAGTGCGACTTCTTTACCTTGTCTACTTTGTTGGCAACAATCACGATAGTGCGCCCGTTTCGTTCTAGCTCTTGAAGCATGCCTAAGTCATCCTTGGTCGGTCCTACAATTGAGTCAATGAGTAGCACGACTGTTGGATTAGTGTTTGACTCAAACAAGTACCAGAAGATGAGGTCGCTTAGCTTCTGCAGCGTGGCGCCACTGGCTTTGGCGTAGCCATACCCAGGTAAGTCCATGAAGTAGTGACTTTCATTGATTAAGAACACATTAATCTCTTGGGTTCGCCCCGGTGTCTTACTAGTAATAGCCAGTTTCTTGGAGTTGGTAAGGGAATTAAGTAGGCTCGATTTTCCAGCATTAGAACGACCAATAAACGCCACTTGGGGTGTGTCATTGTGGAGGATTTCAATATCACTGACCATTCCAGTGATAAATTTGGCTGAAGTTATTTTCATAGTTTGAATCGTAGCAGATTGAGGTAGCAATTGCGATGTTTGTACGTCTGTACCAGTATGAACAGCTGTGACAGGTGCTCCTGCCTATTTCTCTTCTTGTAGGGTAATAGACCGGTAGTACTGTGGGAGCCAGTCCATACATTTCTTCCGGTGCTTATCAAGTGACCACGTAGAGGTCCGTTTGAACAGGGAGGCGTTGTCTTTTTTAAACTGTAGCAGGGCCGGCTGTGTAGCTTGCGGGAAGGTGGCAGGAACACTCTGGTTATACAAGTTCAAGAAATCAGCCATGGAGTGCTCTTTAACAGAACGCTCAAGTACTAAGTCGGGTAGCTTTATTGGGATTAAAACCTTCATATTGGGCTGATTATAACACATATTCAATATAAATCAATATATATTGCCACGTATGGCAGAGTACCCCCTTGCTTTGTTCCTAGATTGCTTCATTATTAGGGTATTACAGGTAATTAACCACTTCCATATGTCAAAACGAAATAAGCAAAAAAATCACTACAAATTCCAGTCAGCCAACCAGGAAGCAGAGCAGACACCCAAGGACGCAGTAGTAGAGTCAGAAGCCTCTGATAGTCACTTTGACACTCAGGCTCCGCAAGATAATGCAGAGACCAGTACTGAAGCTAGTAGTACTTCAGCCAGTGTCGATATCCCTGTTGAAGTGGTGCCAGAAGAAAAGCCAGCTCAAACAGTAACCGTTGCCAGTCCAGTAGTCGCAGGTCAACAGAAATCACAAAAAATAGCTAGGGCGTTTGTATGGGGACTTTTGGTGGGGGCCGTTATTGTCGCAATCCTCTTCTAAATAATTCCCTCAATTTAGGCACATTTCTTCGGCAAATGTGAACCTGGTGCGCTCATCGTACACCTGTACGCCTCGCTTCCCAGTCTCACATTTTCCTCGAACTGCACTCAAAATAGAGAGAATTATAAAACTTCAGAAATGAGCCCATCTACTTCGGTAGATACTAAAAAGAGCCGTGCCGTGCACATGCATGGCACGGCTCTTTTTAGTATCTACCTTGTTCCTGAACCAATTTCTGAAGTTTTGGTCTGGGGTGGGGAAGTGGTGTGATATTCTATAACTCTATGGAGTTACTTACCGCACAGCACCAGCAAATCCTTATGGGTGTATTGGTGGCCATCAACCTATTCGCCTTTTGTGTCATGGGATATGACAAGCGTAAAGCAGTGAAAAGAAACGACACCAAGCGCACTCCAGAAGGAGTCATGTTCTTCCTAGCAAGCACGTTCGGCAGCATCGGCATCTACACCGGCATGTTCATCTTCCGCCACAAAATCCGCAAGTGGTACTTTCAGCTCGGGATACCGTTGTTGATGTTGCAGAATGCGGCGACGCTCTACTTGCTTCGAGAACTATTGGTGTAAAACTCACATAAATCATCTCACCTACTTCGTTGCGGGACGCATTTTCTCAATACGGTACAAAAGTACCGCTTATTCATAAATGCATCCCACGCCTCGCATCTAAACCAATTTATAGAGTTTTGGTGTGTCTCTCATTTACTCCTGTACTTTTATGCTAAAGTTTATATATGGAAGAAGAAAATCAAAACCCTACATTAGAATCGTTGCTTCGTGACATGATTGCTAACCAGCACTCTATTCACGAAGACATTCAATCGATCCAGACTACGCTTATTGAAATGGATCGAAAAATAGACTCTTTTGAGAGTGAAACAAAGCTGACAAATAGCGAAGACGCTGAAGATTTATTTGAGGACGCTAAGGAGGCGGTGCTTGCAGCTGGCAAAGCGTCTACCTCATACCTACAACGCAAGTTTCGTATTGGGTACTCTAAAGCAGCTCTGCTTATGGATATGCTCGAAGATAGAGGGGTCATTGGTCCACAAGAAGGGTCAAAGCCTCGGGAGGTGTTAGTAGGTGAAGAAGAATGATTATGTTATTTAACAAAAAGGAATCTCAAATAAAACAAACAGATCCAAGGATTGCAGAGATGCAGGCCAACATAGAGTCCCTCTTAGAAATGACTATCGACCTTAATGAACGTGTCCGTCTACTGGAGGGAATCATGGTCGATGAAGGTCTCACAGCCAAGGTACCCCCAGAGATAGATGAGCGAGGTATCAAGGGACTGCTTACCGACGCAACAGAATTAGTACAAAAGGAAAAGCAGGCATCAGTAGCATTTCTACAGAAATCATTCCGCATCAGTCATATCAGAGCTTTTCGACTGCTAGAAACACTTGAAGAAGATGGTGTTGTAGGACCGTATAGAGGCATAGGAAAGCGTGTAGTTAACCAAAATAATAATTAGTTATGATTGACTGGAAAGCAATAATTACAATAGTAGTCATTTTATATGTTTTTACATACGCCGGTATTTGGTGGGGATTTGGAGCAGTATTGATTGGTTTAATTATTCTCGGATGGAAATATCGACATGATGGACCATTCCCAGCTAATTCAACAGATAAAGTAAATGATGATGTAAAAAAAGAAGCTGCACAGTTAGTTAATCAAGTGGTTGAGCATGGTGAAGAGCTAGAAAAATATGAATCTGGTGAAAAATACCAGGAACTGCAAGCTTGGGCTGATGAGTTTGATGCCCAGAATATTAAGCAGGATAAAAATAATGATAAGAAGTAATATGTCAGTAATTCTGGAGTATCTTAACGGAAGAGGGATTGATCATAAAGGTAGAAAGCTCGATGAGGTACTTAAGCAAAATGATGTCTATTTAGAAGAGAATCATGACTATATCCAATGGCTTTTCCCACTGAAGGAACCAAGCTACAACGTCCCGGAGGCACCGGTTATTACTGAGGAAGAAATTACCTTGGCTCGTTCAAGTGAAGTAATAAAGGTCAATATGGAAAACTCACTCGACCGTATGACTAAGTTCTATTTAAATAACGACCAATGGCTGGAGCCTAGAGAACATAACCATCTACGTATTACACGTATAATTAAATCTAGTCGCATGATTCTTGGCGATGAGCCAGCCGAAGAGTTTTATAATCAGATTATGGAGTGTGTGAAAAAGAATGGTGTGGAGATACTAACGTTACACATGGCGTACTGGACGGATGCAATGGGTCTGGCGTTTGATAAGCCACCAGAAATTATTAGAGCTTTTTAGTTAAATGAAGTATAGCTATATGAAAAATTTTTTGGTAGATACTGATAATTATAAAGTCATCAGCTTGGCTTTTGTGGTTTCTTTTGTCTTCTACAGTATGACAAGTAGTGGTAATGTAACTCCCTCTATTTTTCTCTTTTATTTCATTGTGATATTTTATTTTGCAGCGGATTCAATCCTAGAGATGAACATGGCTGGCAGGGATAGTTTTGCTCTTAATAAGAATTTTCAATGGGTTATTACACTTTTAGTTTTTCTGGTAGCAGTTCATCTGGCCACAGGTCTGACAGTCATATATTTGGTTGATTATTGTGATGGATTTTTCACGAACGAAATACAGTGTGACTTACAAAGTGAATCGGAACCAACTTTTGAAGAATATGGTGTTTATGATGAAGGATATTGATTATGAAAATCTACCTCGATATAGATGGCACCATGATTCATGAAGATCTTGCCCGGTCTGGCCAGCCTGCTGTTGGCTTGGAGGAGTTTCTCATTGCCCTACGACCATACGAAACATACTGGCTTACCACCCACTGCATGAACGGTGACCCACAGTATGCCCAGAAGCTCATGAAAAAGAAGGTTTCAAAAGAGTTCTACGCAGACATCGACCGGATTCAGCCTACCGCCTGGAGTGTACTGAAGGCAGATGCTCTAGACTTCACCTCAGACTTCATTTGGTTTGATAATGATGTGTCACCAGAAGAGTACACAGAGCTTGAGCAGTGCAGAGAAAATCAGTCTCTCCACTATGTCGACCTGATGGATAACCCTAAGCAATTACTAGACATCACAAGGGGTATACTAAGTAATAAATAAAAGTATGAAACCAAAAGATGTGGATGTGGATGAAATGAAAGATACTTCTGAAAAAGTCAGGGATAGTGTTCGTGAACTTGGATATCCGTGTGAAGCAGCCAAGGTTACCATCCAGAGAAAACACTACTGGGTATTGCTAAAACTAGAAAACAGAAACGTCGAGTTTGACCTCCGTGCAGTTGAGTCAAAAATTAGAACAGCCCTACCAGGCAGGTTTGTTGAGATATTTGCTCATAAGAGAGGGGATAAGCATATTGAGATTGTGGTGAGTAGGTAGTAAAAATGGGGAGTACGTAGAGCTTGAGAAATGCAGAAAGAATTACTCTCTTCTCTATGTTGATCTCGTGGATAATTTTAAGCAATTATTTAAGATTATAAAAAATAGGTTATGCTAATCTAAATTATTAACGTACAAAGGGTTCATTGACGAAGCTGGTGGATGCTTTATTACATTTAAGTGTGTAGAAGGAGAATATTATATAGACCAGTGGGGTTGGTCACGCTTTACATTATAATCCAGATTATCAAATTTTAAGACTGCAGGGGTTTTAACTAGACATGTGGTACCATTTTTTAATGGTTGAAAGAAAGAGAGTTGAGGAGCGTCTAGCAGATTATGAGAATATAAGGGCAACAGCCCTTAAGCTTTATAATACATTTCCTGATATTGCGTCTCATGCACTTGGGAAACAAATTAGTTTTACATCTGAAGGATTTAATCATCTTGTCTATTCTTCACCCAGAAAAGAAAGAGATAAAAAATCACAAATTTTACGATTTGATATGCTGAAAAAAGCAAAATTTATTCTTGAGACTTCAACTACTTACCAGGAATATGATGAGGAAATAATATCTAAAAGAGTAAACAGACGTGGAAAATGGATATCAAAAAATGTATCATCAAAATCTTGGGGTTTTGTGGCAATTGTGCAAAATTTTCGTGTAAAAGTTGTGGTTACACAAGAAGGCAATGGTTCAATAAAGTTTCTGAGTGTTGCACCAGCTTGGTTTGCTAAGCAATATCGAGATATGAAAATAATTAAGATGTCTACTGGAGGAGGTTTAAAAGTTTTAGATGATGATGAGGTACTAAAAAACGCCACTATTATGTAGTGACGCACTTTAGTATGTCTGTCTCCAGCGCAGATACTGGCCAGATAGGACTGACGTCCCGCAGACATACAAGTAGATTAGCATATATTTAGGAAAAAAGTCAATAGACTGTGAATAAATAACACTCTAATTCTTAAGAGGTAGGTATAAGCTTGATTAATTCAGCAACTAAAGAGCAGATAATAAACACAATATAGTCAATAGACTATAGATTGAGTAACAAGGGCCTGAATGGTACTCTGTAAGTGATCATGATGGTCAAAGTGATGGCAGGAATAGTAAAAATGGTATTTAATAAAATGACTATGTCTAAACAAGTAACAAAAATATTTCAATCTAACGGTATAAAAGAAACTTTTTCGTATGGTGTCATTTATATTTACTCTATTCCTCACAAATCACATGCTGGTCGCTTGAAAATCGGCAGTGCCACACTAACTTCCTCCAGCACTACGCAGGAAAATGTTAATACGGCTGCTCACGATCGTGTAAAGCAACAGACTCAGACTGCTGATATAGATTACGTTCTTGAACACGCTGAGTTGGCGATTACACATGACGGCGAATATTTCTCTGATACAGTCGTCCATGATGTTCTTATGCGCTCTGGTTACAAAAGAAAGTCTGAAAGTACAAAAAATGCTCGATCAGAGTGGTTTGAAGTCACTTTAGAGGTGGCAAAAAATGCTATCGAAGTTGTAAAAGAAGGCAGAACGGCCTTATCAACAAATGAAAGAATCACTTCCCAGGCCACACCATTTTCATTTCGTCCTAATCAACGTGATGCTATCGATAGAACAACTAAAGCCATTCAGAAAAAACGTAAGCAGTTTCTTTGGAATGCAAAGATGCGTTTTGGTAAAACAGCTGCAGCTATGCAAGTTGCTAAAGAAAATAACATGAAAAAGGTGTTGATTGTTACCCACCGCCCAAGTGTAAGCGTAGACTGGTTTGAGGATTTCGGTTTAGTTTTTGCTGGTACAGATTATGAATATTCTTCGAAAACGAAGGGAGAGAGTATTAGTAAACTCAGTACAGGGAACAAGCCGTTTATTTACTTTGCATCATTACAAGATTTACGTCTTTCAAAACGAGTCGTTGAAGATGTGTCTGTAGAATCTCAGGCAAGAGGTTTCGATAAAAATGATGAAATTTTTGACACAACTTGGGATATGTTGATTGTTGATGAGGCACATGAAGGTACTCAGAGCAGTCTTGGTGATGCTACTTTCTCCAAGATACCAGCTAATTTTTCCCTCCTACTTTCAGGCACGCCATTCAATATTTTACATAAGCATGAAGAAGAAGATGTCTATACTTGGGATTATGTCATGGAACAAGAAGCTAAGCTGAACTGGGATGAGATGAATCCTGGTGCACCAAACCCCTACGCTGAACTACCAGCACTAAGTATTTTTACATATGACGTAGATACCTTTGCTAGCCATATTGGTGATTTAGGCGCCAACTTTAAAGATTCTCTTGATGGGGCGTTTAAGTTTCATGAGTTTTTTAGAGTGCACAAAGATGATGAAGGAAATGATACCGACAAATTTGTCCATGAGTTGATGGTTAAGAAATTCTTAGATTTGCTGGCTGATGACACGTTGCCAACCAAGTTTCCATATGCCACCCCTGAATACAGGAATTTCAATAAACATTCTGCCTGGCTACTGCCAAACCGAGTCAAAACTATTGCAGCAATGGAAAAGTTGCTCAAAGATCATGTGATCTTTGGTTCAGATGAGTTTGGAATTGTAAATATTTCTGGCAACAGCCGTGATGATGAAGAAGAAAAAGACGCAAAAGATCGTGTTACTAAAGCAATCAAAAATCACGAATACACAATTACCCTTACGGGGCAACGTCTCACCACTGGTGCATCTGTCCCAGAATGGACAGCAGTTTTCATGATGTCTGACACCAGCTCAGCCACAACCTACCTCCAAACAGCTTTTCGCTGCCAAACTCCTGCTAAAATCGATGGAAAACTTAAGACCCAGGGATATGTATTTGATTTTGCACCTGACCGAACTCTAAAGCTGGTCGCTGAAGCAATCGAGCTGAATCACAAATCAGGTAAATTGAATTCATCTGAACAAAAAGAAGCTATGGAAAAATTCCTCAACTTCTGCCCAATCTTGGCCGCCAAAGGTGGCTCAATGAAGCCATACGATGTGGGGAATATGTTGGCTCAGCTGAAGAAAGCTGTTATTAAACGTGTTAGTAGTAACGGCTTTGATGACCCTAAGTTATACAACGATGAATTACTTCAGTTAAATGAGCTTGATATCGCCAAATTCAATGAACTAAAAGCTCTGATAGGCAAATCTAGTACAGAACGAATTAATGAGATTGAGATTAATCATCATGGCATGACTGAGCTTGAACGTGAGCAGGCTGAAGAAGTTGAGCGTAAAAAGAAAAGAGAAGAACTGTCACCAGAAGAAAAAGAGGCTCTGAAGAAACTAAAAGAAGCTCGTGACCAGAAAACAACCGCCATTAGTATTTTACGTGCCGTCAGTATACGTATGCCGATGCTGGTGTATGGAGCGAATGTATCTATTCGCGAAGACATCACCCTGCAAAAATTTATTGAATTGGTTGATGAAGAGTCATGGCTGGAGTTCATGCCGGCTGGTCTCACTAAAGAAGGGTTTGGAGAGTTTACCAAATATTATGATGAAGACGTTTTTAAAGGCGTTGCGTACAGTGTGCGTGCCAAAGTCTACGATTGTGATGATCTACTGCCAACTGAACGGGTACAAGCTATATCAGAGCTGTTTAGCACTTTCAAGAATCCTGATAAGGAAACCGTCCTCACACCATGGAAGGTGGTTAATCTCCACCTCACTACAGCTTTTGGTGGCCACGACTTTAATAGTGGTGTCACAGATAAAACTGGCAAGCCTGAATGGAAAAGCAAGGATGTTGATACAAGTGTATGGACTACTGACGACACAAAAATTCTTGAAATCAATTCAAAATCGGGTATGTATCCTCTCTTGGCAGCGTATAATGTCTATACCAGACAGCTTAAAGATAGTAAGAAACCAGAAGATGAAATAAATAGGCAGGTTTGGAACAAAGTTTTATCGGACAATATCTATGTACTCTGCAAGAGTCCAATGGCTGCCAGTATCACCAGGCGCACGCTCGCTGGCTATAGCGAAGCCAAAACAAATATTGTTTACATCGATGACTTGGTACAAAAACTACAAGGAAAAGACGATTTTAAAGATTATCAGTTAAAGGATGAATTATTAAAAAAATTTGGTTTAAGCAAAGATGATATGAAATTCACCGCTGTTGTAGGAAATCCGCCTTATCAAGAAAAAACTGGTAATAGCCGGGATAATCCAATTTATCCTTATTTTATGAATGAATCATATAAGCTGGCTACGTTAGTAAGTCTGATTACGCCAGCGAGATTTTTATTCGACGCTGGTCAAACGTCGAAAGAATGGAATAAATCTATGCTCCAAGACAAGTATTTAAAAGTACTATTTTTTCAACAAAAGTCCAGTGTCGTATTTCCAAACACTGATATAAAGGGAGGTGTCGCTATTACTTTACGTGATTCAGGTAAAGTAATTGGACCGATTGGTGTATTTTCATCATCAAAAGAACTTGATATGCTACTTAAAAATGTGCTAGCCAATGATTTCCAGTCAATTAGTAAGATAATTTTTAGTAACAGTAGCTATAAATTCAATGAAAACCTTTATATCGATAATCCTAGACTACAACTTAAGGTAAGTAAAGGAGAGGAAAAATCAATAGGTACAAATATTTTTGATGTTTTACCTGAGATATTTTTTGACGATCGTCCTGCCAACGAGGGCTATGTATGTATTCATGGGAGGAAGCATGATAAAAGAATTTTTAAATGGGTCAAGAAAGATTATATTTCAAAACATCCAAATCTTGGTAAGTGGAAGGTATTCCAAGCAAAGTCTAGTGGAAGTGGTGTTCTTGGTGAAGCTTTAAGTAAACCTATACTGGGTGAAGTTGGTTCAGGTGCAACTCAAACCTTTATTTCTTTTGGTGCTTTTGAGTCTGAATTTGAAGCTAGGAGTTGTATTAAATATATCCAGTCAAAATTCTGCAGGACAATGCTGGGCACGCTTAAAGTTACACAACACGGCCCGAAAAACACATGGAAAAATGTACCTTTACAAGATTTTACTATTCAATCAGACATCAACTGGTCTAAAACTGTTGATGAAATTGATCAACAGCTCTATAAAAAATATAAACTAAGTAGAATGGAAATAAACTTCATCGAGACAAAGGTAAAATCAATGACCTAGCCATGAGTGTATCGACCAGCAATATTGATATTAAAGAAAGCAAACTCCGCCGGTCTGGCAATTTGCTGAGTATTTTGCTGCTCGACCGTACAACCCAGAAAAATATTATCTGGGCGACTGATTCGTATCAAAATCGTGGGAAAGAATTTGCACCAGATAAGAGGGTTGAACTAGATCTAGTGACTGGTATATATGGCAGTCTCATACAGCCTCGTGCCGCCAAGAGTCTGGCTGAGCAGCGACAACGCACCAAGGACAAAGCCGAAGTGTTTACACCTCTTGAAACTGTAAAGCTGATGAATAATGCAGTGGACACATATGCACTCGATAAAAAGAATTGGCAAGAGTATGTACGAGAGCTGAAACTGGAGATCACGTGTGGAGAAGCTCCGTTTATTGTTAGTCGGTACAGTCCAACGTCTCACACTGGTAAGTTACTTATCATAGGTAATCGTGTAGGTTTCCTGGATAAGAAGTTGAAAGTAGTGTCTAAGAACTGTGACACTAAAAAAGACTGGCTGTTTTGGGCAAAAGAAGCGTTTAAGGCTAGTTATGGTTATGAGTGGCAAGGAGACAACGTTTTGCTTGCCCGAGAGAATCTGCTCTATACATTTCTTGATTATTACGAAGCTCAGTTTGAGAAAAAGCCAACTCTTAAAATGAAAGAGGAGTTTGCAGAGATCATAAGCTGGAACATATTTCAAATGGATGGTCTCAGATATGTTGTTCCCATGAGTTGTTTTCATGAAAATGAAGTTGTTCCAGGTCAACCATCATTTTTTGAAGATGAACCGATTAAAGTTGAAGAGTATGAATGCGAGGGGTGTAAGTACAACAGAGTACATAAACACAATGGTTTGTATATAAAAATCATGGACTGGAGCGAGAACAAAGTTGTCAGGTTTGTTGACTTAGTTACTAAAGAAGAAAAAAGCTGAGAAGTCTTTAGTAAAAGTATAATCTAATCATCGACTTTCCTTAATTAAATTGTGATACAGTATTTATTAATAGCTAACTAATAAATTATGAACTATTGGAAACTAATGCCGGGAAGATCTGCGGTCTATGCAAAAGACTTTGTTGCAGAGAATGTGATTCGTATTGGTTTTCTTTCTGACGCTAGTGTCATTGGAGGAACACAGGATGCAGTTACAGAAAAAGTGGCTAAGGAACGTCCAGAGGCCACTAAACGCCAGATTACTACCTGGGCAAACCAGTTGCACAAATTTCTAAATGAAATAGCAGTTGGTGACCGAGTGTTAATTTTTGATCCTGGAACTCGGCTGTATCACATTGGTGAAGTTACAACTGAGGTTGTTTTTGACGAGAAGCATGATCTTCCATATACACGCAGTATCTCTTGGGTTGGTACAGTATCACGTGATGAGCTACCTACCACATCTCGATATGCTCTTGGTGCTATTCTGACCTTATTCTCTGTAAATGATGAGGTTCAAAAAGATATCGAAACAGTATTGTCTGGTGAAAAAGTCACTGTAGTAGATGAGTTAGAAGAGGATGTGATAGATACTGAAGGTGAAGAAGTTTTAGAGAAAGCTATTGAATATATGAAGGATAAAATCCAACGCCTGGATTGGGAAGAAATGCAGGAACTGGTGGCTGGGTTGCTGCGCGCAATGGGTTACCGAACAACAGTATCTCCCGCTGGAGCAGATCGTGGAAAAGATATTGTTGCATCACCAGATGGTCTGGGTTTGGAAGATCCACGTATTCATGTTGAGGTAAAGCATCGCAAGGGTACTATGGGTGCTCCTGAGGTTCGCGCGTTTGTAGGTGGACTTAGAAAGGTTAAAGGTCTCTATGTTTCAACTGGAGGCTTCACCCGTGAAGCACAGTACGAGGCTGAAAGAAGTGAAGTTTCTATCACTTTAGTTAATATTGATGAATTTGCACGTATGGTTATTCAGTACTACGATACTTTTGACCCTGAAGCCAGGGCAATTCTTCCACTAAAAAAGATTTACTGGCCGCTTTAGGAATGAGATTTTGCATACTAAAATTATGAAAAAACTTTCGACTAATCAAATAGCTTTAGCTGGGGAATTTGCTGTTCTGTCCCAACTTTCTCTGCATGGGTTTGATGCCAATCTCACACTCGGTAACACCAAAGGGGTTGATATACTTCTGTCTAACCCTGGTACTGGTACTATGCGTAGACTTGAAGTGAAGACTCATTCGCATAATAAACCCTACAACAACAAAGATTTTGGTCGCGTGATAGCTCAGTGGACAATGTCTGACAAGCATGAGGACATACATGACAAAGATTTATTTTTTTGTTTTGTATCAATTCAGGCAGAAACCAGTGATTTTGAGTTTTATATCGTACCTAAGAAAATAGTTGAAGATTTTGTGAAAATGTCACATGCACGGTGGTTAAGAAATGATAGTAAAAGGAGTGATAGTCCAATGAGATCATTCCAGTTGGGTTCAAAAGAATTTAAATACACTACAAAACCTCCATTTGCCGAGGACTATAGAAATCGTTGGGATTTACTAAAATAACCAGAAAGAATAACACAATTAATTGTGTTATTAATTGTAGTATTTACTATTTTAAATGTATGAAAAGCTGCCCCCAAAAGTAGGGGCAGCTTAGGTTTAGTGTGAAGCGATTGCTTCGAGGATTTTTTGGT